>UOEP01000188.1_pt1 | contig 12074 bp, 6 predicted proteins | sample 1989931 | NCBI WGS metagenome assembly UOEP01 (sample SAMEA4712198, study PRJEB27164) | hydrothermal vent metagenome | biome: marine basaltic hydrothermal vent biome; feature: marine hydrothermal vent; material: mineral | place: Pacific Ocean | collected 2011-06-14/2011-07-23 | depth 1691 m
CCGGAATTGGGGGCACAACAAGCACTCATTGAAAAAGTAGTTAAAGAGGAAGAAGAGTCGTTCCTCAGGACCTTGGATACAGGTATCAGGCTTCTCGAAACCATTATTGCTAAAGCAAAAAAGCAGGGTTTGAAAATTATTGATGGGAAAGATGCCTTTGAATTATACGATACTTTTGGTTTTCCGCTCGACCTTACTGAGCTGATTGCCAGGGAGAACGGGCTTTCTGTAGACACCGGTGGGTTTGAAAGGGAAATGAAAGCCCAGAAAAACCGTTCCCGGAATGCAGCAGAGCAGGAGACAGGCGACTGGGTTGAACTAAAAGGAATTGAGCAAACAGAGTTCCTTGGTTATGACCACCTGGAAGCCGAAGTAGAGATTGCCCGTTACCGTAAAGTAGTTCAAAAGAAGAAAACATTTTATCAGTTGGTATTTGATAAAACGCCTTTTTATGGCGAATCAGGAGGGCAGGTTGGCGATACCGGGACAATTGAGGCAAATGGAGAAACAATAGAGGTTATTGATACCCAGAAGGAAAATAACCTGACCGTACATATTGTAAATAAATTACCTTCGGAATTGAAGGCAAAGTTCATTGCCAAAGTGAACGGTTTAAAACGGAATAATACTGCCAATAACCATACTGCAACCCATTTGTTGCATTATGCACTGCGTAAAGTACTCGGGACACATGTCGAACAAAAAGGGTCGTTGGTTAATGCCGACCATTTACGTTTTGATTTTTCTCATTTCCGGAAAATGGCAGATGAAGAAATTGAGAAGGTTGAGAATATCGTAAATGAGAATATCCGGAAAAACTATCCGCTGGAAGAGAAAAGAGGCATTGCAATGAGTGAGGCAAAAGCAATGGGGGCCATGTCGTTGTTCGGCGAAAAGTATGGGGATAAAGTCCGCGTGATCAGGTTTGGCGATTCAGTTGAATTGTGCGGAGGCACACATATAGGAGCCACCGGGCAAATAGGGCTGTTTAAAATTGTTTCGGAAAGTGCAATTGCTGCAGGAGTAAGAAGGATAGAGGCCATTTCGGCAGCAAGGGCCGAAAGATATGTTAACGACCAGATAAAAACTTTAAAGAATATAAAGGAGGTTGTAAAGGGGTCGAAAGATATTTTAGATGGAGTATTGAACCTTGTGAAAGAGAACTCGGCACTGTCGAAGAAAGTGGATATATTTGCCCGCGAACAGCTTAAAATACTTAAGAATAACTTAAAAAGCAAGGTGCTGCTTGAGCGGGGTATTAATATTATTGCCGACCGGGTAGAGGTTGATAATGCAAATGCTCTGAAAGACATTGCTTTCCAGCTAAAAAACGAGGTCGATAATTTATTCCTTGTGTTGGGTGCCGAAATCAATGGCAAACCTCAGTTAGCGGTTATGATATCAGAAAACCTGGTTAAGGAAAAAAACCTGAATGCCGGGCAGATTGTCCGCGAAGCAGGACGTGAAATTAAAGGCGGAGGAGGAGGGCAGCCCTTCTTCGCAATGGCCGGAGGCAAGGATGCCGAAGGTATCTCTGCAGCTATTGAAAAAGCATTGTCGTTTTTGCAATAGAGATAGATTCTGGAATTATGAGGTTGTTTAACTTTAAACAACTTCTATTGGTGGATGGTTACAAACAAATTGTCATTAAATGAAACGAGTTTATTCCTTTATAACTTCATTGCCGTTCATGGCATTTTTATTCCTGGCGGCAGGCTTTGTAATGGCCGTAGCTACTTTTGTTGAAAGCAGCTATGGAACCGCCGCTGCAAAGGCGATTATTTACCATGCGTGGTGGTTCGAATTATTATTGGCACTGTTTGCATTGAATCTTATCAATAATATTTTCAGGTACAGGCTGTTTTCCAGGAGGAAATTTACAATGGGTATATTCCACCTGTCTTTTTTATTGATTTTGTTGGGTGCTGCCATTACCCGTTATATTAGTTACGAAGGAATAATGCATATTCGTGAAGGCGAATCTGTTGATGAGATTGTCACTTCTGAGGACTATTTTTATGCTTCTTACCAGGGCGAAGAGATACAAAAGAGAGTGATCTTTTCGGAATTGGCACCAAAGCAGTTTTCTAAAAAGATAAATGCTAATGGCGATAAGGTTACAATTAAATCTGTTGGCTATATTAAGAATGCCGAACGCAAACCCATTCCTTCGGAAAATGGTGAAGCTTTAATTGACCTTGTTTTTTCCACGCCGGGGGTGCAGGGAATGCAAACACATATTTTAACCGGAGGCGGGCGGATTAATTTTCCCGATTTTTCTATTGTATTTGGGAAGGGCCGTGAGGCTGCAATAAATTTTTTTAACGAGGGGGACAGCTTATTTATGACCTCGGTTTTTAGCATTGAAGAACTGTCAATGGGAAGCCGGGATAAAATAATTTTTATTGCCGGAGATACTATCCCTGTTAAAAAGATGTTTCTGTACGGGTTTGGGGATTACCGTTTTCTAATACGCAATTATTATGAGAGTGCAGTATTGACTGCGGTTAAGAGTCAGCATGGAGAGACAGGAGAAGATGCGGTAATTGTTAAGGTTTCAGATGGTGGCGGTGAAAAGGTAGTAGCAGTATTTGGCCACTCCGGTATAGTTGGGGATACCACAACGGTAGCCCTTGCCAATGGGAGTCTGAAGATGGTTTACGGGGCAATCCCTAAAAAAATACCGTTTGAGATATATTTGAAAGAATTCCAGCTCGAAAAATACCCCGGGTCAGATTCCCCCTCTTCTTATGCTTCGGAGGTAGTGCTGAGGGATAAAAGTGTTGGTTTGGAGAAGGATGTGAGGATATTTATGAATAGCACTTTGACTTATAAAGGCTTTAAATTTTTTCAATCCTCCTACGATCAGGATGAACTGGGTACAGTGCTATCTGTAAATCACGATTTATGGGGTACCTGGGTAACTTATGCCGGGTATTTCTTATTGATCGTTGGTATAATATTTTCTTTATTCAACCCGAACTCTTATTTCCGTTCCGTTGCGAAACGTTTGAAGGATTCAAAAGTCGCCATGGTTTTGCTTGTAGCCCTTTTTATTGGTTCAGGCAACTCCATACATGCACAGGAGGGCTCACCAGGGGCCGGATTACCTGATATCGACAAACAAGTGGTTGATGAATTTAAGCAGCTGTGGGTACAGGGGCGCGATGGCCGGATCGAGCCTGTTTCAACGTTAGCCAGCGAAGTGGTACGTAAAATTAGCCGAAAAGCATCTCTTTACGGGAAATCATCTGATGAGGTGGTTTTGAGTTTTATTGCATGGCCTGGTTTATGGCAGTCGTTACCCATTGTTAAGGTCTCAAATAAAACAGTTGCTTCCGAATTGGGTATTACCGGGAAATATATAAGCATCCGGCAATTATTTGATGAGCATGGGCAATACAAAATAGCTGAAAAAGTGAGGGCTGCTTATAGCAAAGCACCTGCATTAAGGGATAAGGTTGAGAAAGAGTATATCTATGTCGATGAGCGGGTTAACATTTGCTTTATGCTATTTAGAGGGTCTTTGCTAAACCTGTTCCCCGGAGTCAAAATCGAAACCCCCTGGTATGCTTTTGGCAGTTCTGTTGTGGGTATGCCTGAAACCGATTCCCTTTTTGTGAAAGGTGGGCTCCATTTATTGGCCCGGGCTTTAACTGAGCAGGACAAGGAAGGGTCTTTACAGGTAATAAGGGCTGTTTCCAGGCTGCAGGAAAAATTTGGAGGAAGTATATTGCCTTCGGAAAGTAAAAAGGAAATAGAGATACTTTACAATCAGGTTAATATTTTCAAACGGGTATTTCCGTTCTACCTGATTTTTGGGTTCCTGCTCCTGGGGGTGCTTTTTTTGAATATTTTCAGGCAAAAACAGGTGTCAGTTTATATTACCAGAGGGATATATTTCTTTATTATGTTGTGTTTCCTGGGGCATTCACTGGGGCTGGTAGCCCGGTATTATATTACAGGGCATGCCCCATGGAGCAATGGCTTTGAATCAATTGTATATGTTGCATGGGCAGCTATGCTGGCAGGTTTAATTCTGGGGAGGAAGTACATAATTGTAGTAGGTACGGCATCATTCCTGGCAGGGATTGCCCTTTTAGTAGCTCACATGAGCTGGATGAACCCTGAAGTGACCAATCTGGCTCCTGTGTTAAAGTCTTATTGGCTTACAATACATGTGGCTGTGATCACTGCAAGTTATGGATTTATCGGATTGAGTGCATTCCTGGGGGTATTGGTGTTAATACTGATTGTGCTACGGAATGAAAACAATGTAAAAAAAGTTGGGGATATTATTAAACAATTAACCTCAATTAATGAATTGTCGGCTATGATTGGCCTGTATTTCCTGATTGTTGGCACTTTCCTGGGAGCAATTTGGGCCAATGAGAGCTGGGGGCGCTACTGGGGGTGGGACCCCAAAGAAACATGGTCGTTAATTACAGTGGCTGTTTATTCTTTTATTGTCCACATGCGGTTGATCCCATCGTTAAAAGGGGTTTTTAATTTTAATGTGGCTTCGGTTATTGGGCTGGCATCTGTTTTAATGACCTATTTTGGAGTTAACTATTATTTATCGGGGCTTCATTCATACGGCAGCGGTATGGCCAACGGAATACACTGGGCTGTGCAGGTGAGCTTACTATGCCTGGCAGGTTTAATGGTTTTTGCATGGATTAAAGATAACCAGTTTGAAAAGCAAAAACTCTCCTGAGAAGCATGCTTTTCAATGAAAAAATATCTGATTTCTAGAACGCAGGACTAAAATGTTCAAATTCTGCCAGCATAAGTCTTTGTTTCTCAGTGTTGTGCCCTTTATTTAGAGCCGATACAAATAGTCGTTAGTGTTCAGAGTACAATAATTATGGCTGAATAGAAATAGTATATTTGTGAGTATGACTAAATCTTAACTTATATGGATATTCAGGTAACCCGGACATTCGACATCCTTGAGCATTGTTTGCAGAAATTCCCACGTGAAGATGCATTAGGAGGGAAAGAGGAAGGTAAATGGTACACCTATTCTACTGAAGAATACAATGAAAAATCACATCAGTTTGCTATTGGCTTATTGGCATTGGGGTTAAAAAAAGGCGATAAGGTAGCCACAGTTACAACCAACCGCCCTGAATGGAATTTTGCCGATATGGGTATGTCCATGTCCGGGATTGTCCATGTCCCGATTTACCCTACAATTGGTGAAGACGATTACAGGTATATTTTAGACCATGCAGAAGTCAAAATGCTTCTGGTGGGTGATAAGAAACTGTATGAGAGCCTGCTCCCAATAGTAAACATGCTTCCGGGTTTAGAACACATTTATACGTTTGAAGAAGTAGAAGGTATTAAAAATTATACCGAAATCCTTGATTTGGGGAAAGAGAACAGGGAAAAGTATAATAATGAGCTGGAGGGGTTGAAAAATAGTATCATGCCGGCCGATTTAGCTACTATAATATACACTTCGGGGACTACGGGAGTCCCTAAAGGTGTGATGTTGACACAGGATAACCTGGTTTCGAATTTTGTGGCTCACTCGAAAATGCACCATTTGGGGAAAGGGCACAGGGTGATTAGTTTCCTCCCGCTTTGCCATGTGTACGAACGCAGTGTTAATTACCACTTCCAGTATAAAGGGATGGGAGTTTATTATGTTGGCAATTTGGGGCAGATCGTTACTGCAATAAAAGAGATTAAACCACACATGTTTAATTCTGTCCCGCGGCTCCTCGAGCGGATTTATGACGGGTTTGTTGCCAAAGGGAAGGAGTTGCCCCCTTTAAAAAAATGGATTTATTTCTGGGCACTCAGGCTTACCCGGCATTTTGAATACAATAAAAAGTATGGGCCGGTACTGAAGTGTAAGATTAAGATTGCTGATAAGCTTATTTACTCAAAGTGGCGTGAAGCACTGGGTGGGAATATTGTATATATAGTATCAGGTGGGGCAGCATTACAACCCCGGATCGCCAGGGTTCTGGGCATGGCCGGAATGTATAACCTTGAAGGTTACGGGCTGACGGAAACATCACCGGTAATTGCGGTAAACAGCCCGGCTTTGAATGAAATGAAGATCGGGACTGTTGGCCCGGTATTAGAAGGCTTTGAAGTAAAAATCGCATCCGATGGCGAAATACTATGCAAAGGCAGGGGGGTAATGAAAGGGTACTATAAGGCACCTGAACAAACGGCTGAGGTTATTGATGAAAATGGGTGGTTCCACACCGGCGATATAGGAGTATTTGAAGATGGTATATTCTTGAAAATAACCGATAGGAAAAAGGAAATATTCAAACTCTCGGGAGGGAAATATATTGCCCCGCAAATGATCGAGAATAAACTTAAGTCCTCCGATTTAATTGAGCAGGCAATGGTAATCGGGGCTAACGAAAAGTTTGCAAGTGCATTAATCCTCCCTAATTTTGAGTTATTGCACGATTGGTGTGCTCAAAATAAGATACATTTCCATGATAATGACGAACTGATAAAACAGCCGGAAGTTATTACAAAAATGAAGAAAGAGGTTAACGAAATAAACAAAATACTTGGGACACACGAAGAGATTAAACGTTTCAGGCTGGTAAGTGCCGAATGGTCTCCTAATACAGGTGAATTGTCGCCAACCCTTAAATTAAAAAGGAATGTTATTGCTGTAAAATACCGCAAACTCATTGATGAGATATATTCAGCATCAAAAAATTAGTTGGTAAACGAACTGAATCACGAATAGGAAGTAAATTAATAATTGTTCTTTTTACTGTAAATACCGTCAGGCAGATATAGAGAAGCATGGGTTGCACAGAGTGCCCCTGGCTACATTGTACTTTCTGAGAAGCTGTCTAAATTAATTATTCAGGTTAGGCAGTCTCTTAATTGATTTTTGAACTTTTAGTTCATATTCACACTTGATTTAATCAACAAATTTTAAAGAAATGAGTAAATCCGAGAATTTAAAAGAAACATCACTTTCGCGTCGAAAGTTTGTTGGCATGGCAGCTTCCGGGGCAGCCGCATTATATGTTGTCCCAAGTTATGCAGTTGGAGGCTTGGGACATACGGCACCCAGCGATAAATTAAATATTGCCGGAGTTGGGGTCGGCGGGATCGGACGCCGTGATTTAAGGAAAATCACAGGCCAGAATATTGTTGCATTGTGCGATGTCGACTGGGACTACGCATCAAAAACCTTTAAAGATTACCCGAAGGCAAAGGTCTATAAAGATTACCGTTTAATGCTTGAACAAAAGGATATTGATGCCGTTTTGATTGCCACCCCCGACCATACACATGCTATAATCGGGACGGCGGCTATGCGCGAAGGGAAACATGTATTTATCCAGAAGCCTTTGGCCCACTCGGTGTATGAAACACGTGTATTAACAGAAACAGCCCGGAAATATAAGGTTGCCACACAAATGGGTAACCAGGGGAATTCGAGTGAATCTGTCAGGCAAATTTGCGAATGGATTTGGGATGGGGCAATAGGTGAAATTAAAGAGGTACATGCCTGGACCAACCGCCCTATCTGGCCACAGGGGCTTGAACGCCCGACTGAAAAAATGGAAGTACCTAAAACGTTGGATTGGGACCTTTGGATAGGGCCGGCGCCAATGAGGCCATACAATTCAGCTTATACACCATGGAACTGGCGTGCATGGTGGGACTTTGGCACCGGTGCTTTGGGAGATATGGGATGCCACATCCTCGACCCGGTTTTCCAGGCATTGAAATTGAAAAACCCAACCAGTATGCAGGGAAGTTCATCCCAGGTAAATACCGAAAGTGCGCCAATCGCCTCAAGGATCAAGTATGAGTTCCCCGCCCGTGACGATATGCCTAAACTGGCTATGCCCCCGGTTGACCTTTATTGGTACGATGGTGGGTTGAAGCCTGACCGCCCCGATGACCTTGAAGAAGGTGTCCCTATGGGGGATGGAAACGGTGGCGCCCTGTTTATTGGGTCAAAAGGAAAAATTGCATGCGGGCTGTTCGGAAATAATTATATCATGTTCCCACGTGAACTGAGAGAGAATTATACGAATCCACCTAAAACAATCCCCCGTATCAAAGGCAATGTAGAGGGGCACTGGAATGATTGGGTGCGTGCTGCTAAAGAAAGCCCCGAAAACAGGGTTGAAGCAGGTTCTAATTTTGAATATGCAGGGCCCTTATCCGAAAGTGTGGTAATGGGCAACCTGGCTATCCGGCTTCAGGAACTCAATAAAAAGCTTAAATGGGATGGCAAGGATATGAGCATAACCAATATCTCAGGCACCGACAAGATAAGTGTCGTAACTTCCGATAAATTTACCGTAATCAATGGCGACCCCAGGTTCGATACTAAGAAAGTCGAAATTTTGGCTAAAGCATCTTCTGAAAAATGGATTAAGCCTGGATACCGCGTAGGGTGGATTTTATGAACTTAGTGGATTAGCTTCTAAGCTGAATTACAACCTGCCCCAGGGGATAGCTATAAGCATCAGGATTGTTGCAATTGAATAAAAGATTGCGGCAGTTCTGTGTTTTTTGATATCTGTATTTGCCTTTTTTGACCTTATCTGCCCCAAATGGACCAGTATCAGGGCGAAAACCATCATTGTGGTATGTTCAACGGCAATAAAGCGCAATTCAGCATTTTTCATTGCCGCCCCAAAATCAGCAAATGCAATTTTTAAAAGCGGGCTGTAAAAAGCATAAAGCACAAAGCCAATCAAAAACTGGAGGTAGAAAACCGAAGAGAAGACAAGCCCCAGCCGGGTTTCTGTTTTCCCCCACTTCCGTTTCCCTGCCCACCCGCTGTACGACCGGATAAGGACAATGGCTGCAACTATTAAAATGACCCAACGCAATGTATTATGTAAATGAAGCAAGTTGGTGTACATGATAAGGATTTTATGGTTTCCGGTAAAACAAATAAAAACTTATTTTGTTGAGGATTCTTTGGAAGCAGGTGCAGAAATTTCTTCATCCAGTCCCCCTTTCATTCTTAACTGCTGAAATAGGATAGTTGTATTGATAGCTAAAATCAACCTTATATTGGTTTTCCTTTGTTTTGGCAATTAGTTTCACTGTCCTAATGGTTGCTCAGCTAATTCTTTTACATGCTTTATAAGCAGGTTGAAAGCGGAGTCCACCATTCCTCCATGGCCGAATCCATCCAACTCATATAACACTGTTTTTTTATGCCCTGCCACTTTCATCATCCGCATGAAATATGCGCATTCTCTTCGTATCTGCCAAGCATTTCCAGTTCGCGGCCGCCTGTAATAAGGATTAACGGCGGAGCATCAGCCCGTACATGGTATAAGGGCGCATATTCATCGATAATATATTCTCAGTATCTTACAAATATAGGAATCTAAATAAAAAAGCAGTAAAACCTTTAGAGATTTAATTAAAAACTACTATTTTTAAGAATTTTGGAAGCGGTTCTGTTTTTCAGGGATATATTTTAAAATTTGTTTTACAAAGGTTTTTTGAATCAATACTCACTATTTATGCAAGATAATAGCAATCCGTTAATTTTTGTTGTCGAAGACAATAAGATTTATAATAAGTTGTTGGTAAGGCATTTGGGGTCAAATAAGTTTACAAATGTAAAATCTTTTTATACAGGTGAAGAATGTTTGAAATATATGCATGAAGAACCTGTTATTGTTATCCAGGATTACTTGCTGGAAGGAATGAACGGCATAGAAGTTTTGAAAAAAGGCAAACAAATAAGCCCTGCATCTGAGTTCATATTCCTTTCGGGGCAGGATAACATGGACATTGCTGTAAATACAATGAAGTTCGGTGCCTACGATTACATTGTTAAAGACCAGATGACACTTGATAAGATGATTGATAAAATCAAAAAGATATTGTCGGTTAAGAATCTGGAAAAGTCTAACAAACAATATAAAAAAGGGAAAATCCTTTTCTTTGTTATCCTTGCCGTAATTATCCTTACAATTATTATTATCTTTTTAAACGACCTGTATAGAAATATTTAATCCGTTGCTTTCTCCAGCCGTTTTATAATACTGAAGATGAATATGGTTGATAATAAGCACATTACAACAAGGATGGTGAAAAACTGCCATAACTCAATCTTATCCCAGAAGTAGCCGATTAGCCCGGCCATTAAATTACCAATAGCAGTGGCAGCCAGCCAGCCTCCCTGTGCCAGCCCTTTATATTTCGGAGGGGCAACTTTTGAAACAAAAGAAATCCCGATCGGGCTTAAAAATAATTCTGCAATTGTTAACATAAAATAGGTGCTGATTAACCAGTAGGGCGACCTCAGGACATCGGATACCCCCCCCTGGAGCTCTTTGGGCGACATCAAATTTACAGAAGCCCCTACCAACAGCATAAAACCAACAGCTGTTAAGATCATCCCTATCCCTATTTTGCGTGGAGACGAAGGTTCTTTGCCGTTCTCGCGCAAATGTGTAAAGAATCCGATGATTACAGGGGTAAGGAAAACAATAAATATCGGGTTAAAATGTTGGAACATTTGAGGTGCAATATTCATTTTCTGTTCATAACCCGAAAATACCCAGTAACAGATTGATGAACCTGCTACAAGCAGCAGGGCTCCTGCCAGTTTCCATTTAGGTTTAGTTTTTTTGTTCATTATCAGAATTAACCCGATTATTGCTGCCAGTAACGGTAAGAATGCAGCCAGGTCAAAAAAGATATAAGTAATATTACTAACCTGGCTTTCTGTATAATCACGGGCAAAGATTGACATGGTGAAGCCATTTTGGTGGAACGCCATCCAGAAAAACATAACTACCGAGAAAACCAGAAACAGGGCAATTAACCGGGCGCGTGTTTCTTCGGGCTTTAATACGATTACCTGGCTCTTCAGATTTTCATCTTTCGATTTTTGGTGCTCGGTTATGTCGGCCGATTTGTAATATTTACGGAATCCTATAAAAATTAAAAACGAAACAATCATGCTTACTGCGGCAATCCCAAACCCTGCATTATATGATGCCGATAATGTATCGATATAGGTATGGCTGAACCGGGCCAGGTCGTGAACGGTAGCCCCCAGTTGGTTTTTTGCAAGTTCGGCCAACTCTGCGGTTACTGAAGTATTGCCTTCAATGAATTTATGTGCCAAATCGGGTATTCGCGGGTCGTAGGTTAATCCCTCCTTACCAAGTATCCAGTTACTGATACCTGTTGCTGCCGAAGGTGCGAAGAATGCCCCGATGTTTATTCCCATATAAAATATATTAAAAGCATTGTCGCGGTTGCCGTTATACCGTGGGTCATCGTACATATTTCCAACCAGAGCCTGAAGATTCCCTTTGAAGAAACCTGTCCCCAGGGATATAACTGCCAGAGAAGAAACCGTCATAATCATTGCCTGCCCCGGGATTGCCAGCATCAGGTATCCTATGAACATTACAATCGTGCCCAGGGTAATTGTTTTGCCATAACCCAACATCCTGTCGGCAATTATCCCCCCCAGAAGCGGCAGGAAATAAATCCCAAATAAGAACCCCCCGTAATAAGCTCCGGCTTCGGTAGCCGAAAACCCGTATTTAGCCTGAAGGTAAAGCACGAAAATAGCAAGCATGGTATAGTACCCGAAGCGTTCGCCCATATTTGCAAAAAACGCTACGTATAATCCCTTAGGATGTCCTTTTAACATGGTGGTATTATTAGTTAATGATCTGTTTTGAGCCTATGGGTAGCAAATATAGGCATCTTTTCGGGTTGTAAAAATTGATAATAGTCAGGCTAAGCAAGTTAAATTGAGAAAAGGGAAGTTTTGTTGCCCAAACTTTTATACGATTTTACCTCAAGCGGGTAATTTGGGTATTCCGAGGTGAATTTGGTATACTTTTTAGGATTGTACATCTTTTCATCGAATTTGCATTCCAGTACGAAACCCTTGTCAAATTCCGTTTTTACGATAAAATCAACTTCATTGCCATTATAGTCCGCCAATACCTGATCTCTTCAGGATGTGAATTCAATTTTGATAAAACCTAAGAAGCTGTCTGAATCTTATTTTTTGTAATTTTATCGGAAATATCCATAATCATGAAAATATTCACCACAAAACA
>UOEP01000190.1_pt1 | contig 11777 bp, 8 predicted proteins | sample 1989931 | NCBI WGS metagenome assembly UOEP01 (sample SAMEA4712198, study PRJEB27164) | hydrothermal vent metagenome | biome: marine basaltic hydrothermal vent biome; feature: marine hydrothermal vent; material: mineral | place: Pacific Ocean | collected 2011-06-14/2011-07-23 | depth 1691 m
AACTTTTTCTCTTTTCCTGGTTTCAAGGATAACCCCGTCCTCATTGGCTTCAATTAATACCCCTTCGGTTCTTAAACCGTCTTTGCTTATAACCTCAACAGATTTGCCAATATTATTTATGTATTGTTGAATTACCTTAAAAGGCTGCCCTAACCCGGAAGACGAAACCTGTAATTCAAAGTCTTCTTTTTCGCGGTCGAGGTTTCCTTCAATGCCCCGGCTTATGGCAATACAATCTTTTATTGTTATCCCTTTGTTGCTGTCGATATAAACATTGATTACGTTATTCGCGCTGACAGTAACATCGACCAGGAACATCCCATCGGCCAGGTTTTTATGTGCCAGTTCTACTATTTTGCCTTTATCAATCATTTTGCAACAATAAAACAGGGGACTTTCCGCCCCCTGTACCTCAGATTATCTAATATAATCTCCTGCAAAAGTAGTAATTTATATGAAAACTGCAAAATGATCTTTTTATAAATTGCTGATAATTAGTAGTCGAATTAGTGATGTATAAAGGTGTTTGTGGTTTTGCCGGGAATAACCTGCCCGGCCTGCGGATGTAATCTGTTTGAACCGAAGGGCAACCGGGTTAGCAATCTTATCTATTCGAGGCCACGTGTAATCTAAAAAAGTTTTATATTTTTGCTGAGGCCCATTCAACATAAATGAGTGATAAATCTGGAAATAAATAAGAAAAAGATTATTAACGACCCTGTTTTTGGTTTCATAAGCCTTCAATCCGAATTGGTTTTTGACTTAATAGAACACCCCTACTTTCAGCGGTTACGCCGAATAAAACAATTAGGCCTTTCATGCCTGGTTTTCCCGGGTGGTAACCATACTCGTTTCGAACATGCTATCGGGGCAACGCATTTGATGCGGCAGGCAATTTTGGTTTTACAAAACAAAGGGCACGAAATTACCGGGGAAGAGGCCGAAGCCGTTACTATTGCAATCCTTCTGCACGACATAGGGCACGGGCCCTTTTCGCATGTGCTGGAAAGTTCACTGGTTGATGTTTCGCACGAAGAAGTGTCGTTACTTTTAATGGAAGAGTTAAATAAACAGTTTAACGGCAAAATCAGCCTGGCAATCCGTATTTTCAAAAATGAATATAAAAAAAAGTTCCTGTATCAGTTGGTTACCAGCCAGCTTGATATGGACAGGCTTGATTACCTGGGGCGCGACAGCTTTTTTACCGGAGTAACCGAGGGGTTGGTCGGTATTGAAAGGATAATAAAAATGCTGAATGTTGTAGACGACAACCTGGTGGTGGAAGCCAAAGGGATTTATTCAATAGAGAACTTCCTGATAGCCAGGAGGTTGATGTATTGGCAGGTATACCTGCACAAAACAGTCGTTTCGGCTGAATATATGCTGGTAAATATCCTGGGCAGAGCCCGGTTTTTGGCCATGCAGGGAGAGCAACTTTTTGGAACGGCTGCTTTACATGCGTTTTTAAGCCATCGTTTTACAATCGGTGATTTCCGTAAAAACAGGCGGGCAGGAGGGAGGCCGGTACTAGGCCTTTTTGCCTCGCTCGATGACAATGATATACTCCAGGCCATAAAAGAGTGGCAGCTTCATAACGATAAAGTCTTGTCTTTTTTATCAAAAAGCCTGGTAGAGAGGAAGCTTTTCAGGATACAGATCAGTGAGAAGCCTTTCCCCGCCGGAAAAGTTGAAAAGCTTAGGGGGGGGATGCAAAAACATTTTGGCTTTTCGGCGAATGAGGCCGGCTATTGTATAATAAACGGGGTATTATCGAACAGCGCATATAGCAAAGACAGCGAAAAAATAAATATTTTGCAAAAAGACGGGACTATTATGGATATCAGGGATGCTTCAGATATAAACCTGTCGGTATTAACTAAGATCGTACGCAAATATTTCCTGTGTTTCCCGAAAGAATTGGACATTAATTAATTTAAAACTATTTTTGCAACGCTTAAAATTTAATACGATGGAATTTAAGGCCAAAGACATTGCTGCTTTTCTGGATGGGGAGGTTATTGGTGATGAAGAAATAAAAGTAACCGGTGTCTCAAAAATAGAAGATGGGAAAGAGGGGACTTTGGCTTTCCTTGCTAATCCTAAATACGAAGGCTACCTGTATAGCTCCGATGCATCTGTTATTCTGATTAATAAACAATTTGAGCTTAAGAAAGAGGTTAGTGCAACACTTATAAAAGTAGATGATGCGTATCAGGCATTTGCTGCACTACTTGATTTATATTTACAGGCAAAGGCAGGCCTTAAAACCGGTGTCGAGCAACCCAGTTATGTCAATGAAAGCGCAGTTGTAAAAGAAGGGGTTTATATCGGGGCTTTTGCCTATATCGGGAAAAATGCCAAAATAGGGGAGAATGCTAAAATTTACCCGCAGGTATATGTAGGGGATAATGTTGTTGTAGGGGATAACACAGTATTGTATGCCGGTTCAAAAATTTACGATGATTGTATTATAGGGAATGGGTGCATTATCCATTCGGGTGCAGTGATTGGGGCTGACGGCTTCGGTTTTGCCCCTCAGGATAACGGGGAATATAAGAAAATAGCACAAATTGGGAATGTTGTTTTGGAAGATGATGTTGAGATTGGTGCCAATACAACTGTTGACTGCGGGACAATGGGGTCGACCATTATCCGTAAAGGAGTAAAACTTGATAACCTGATACAGGTTGCACACAATTGTGAAATTGGTAAAAATACAGTGATTGCCGCACTGGCGGGCCTGGCAGGCACCACTAAAATAGGGCAGAATTGCCAGATTGGCGGGCAGGTAGGCTTTGCCGGGCATTTGGCTGTAGGCAATAATGTGAAGATCGGGCCACAATCGGGGATATCGAAAAATATTAAAGATGGAAGAGTGGTATTAGGAGCACCTGCTGTCGACTTGAAAGAGGCTATTAAAATTAATATTGTATTCCGAAACCTTCCGGCTTTAAGAGATGACGTAATCCAACTCCAAAAAGATATAAAAGAGATTAAGCAAACAGAAAAAGACTAATACTTCCAGAAAATCAACATAATATGGCAGTTAAACAAAAAACTTTAGCACAACCATTTACAATTGAAGGGAATGGATTGCACACAGGCGTTGATGTAGTTATGAGGTTTCTTCCTGCGCCGGAAAATCATGGATTTAAATTTAAACGAGTCGATTTGGAGGAGCAAACAGTTATTGATGCTGATTGCGACCTGGTAATTGATACATCAAGAGGCACACTATTGGAAAAAGACGGTGCAAAAATTGGTACCATTGAGCACACCTTAGCTGCTTTAATCGGGATGGACCTGGATAACGTACTGATTGAAGTGGACAACGAAGAGGTGCCGATAATTGATGGGAGTTCAAAATATTTTATTGAAGGGATTGAGAAAGCAGGGGTAATTGAGCAGTATGCTGACAGGGATTATTTTGAAATAAAGGAGAAAATTGAATACCACGATGAAAAAACCGGGTCGAAATTGATTGCACTCCCTGATGATGATTATAGCCTGAATGTAATGATCTCATTTAACTCGGAGGTTCTCAACAACCAATACGCAGTACTCGACTCGATCAAAGATTTTAAGGATGAAATAGCTAATTGCCGCACATTTGTTTTCCTTCATGAACTGGAATTTTTATTAAACAACAACCTGGTGAAAGGTGGCGACCTGAGCAATGCAATAGTTATTATTGATAAAGAAATAGGGCAGGAAGAGTTAAACAGGATAGCCGATTTATTTAACCACGACCGTGTAGAGGTTAAGCCGCAAGGGATACTGAACAATGTCGACCTTATTTTTGACAACGAATGTGCGCGCCATAAGCTTCTTGATGTTATCGGAGACCTGGTATTAGTAGGGAAACATATTAAAGGGCGCATAATTGCAACCAAACCAGGGCATGGGGCAAACACTATGATGGCCAAAGCTATAAAAAGCTATATCCGTAAAGAAAAGAAGGCGGCCCCTAAAATCGACTTTTCGCAAAAGCCGATAATGGATATTGCCAGGATAAAAGAGCTGCTGCCGCATCGTTTCCCTTTCTTAATGGTAGATAAAGTGGTGAGCCTCGACAAAGATTCGATTGTTGGGATAAAGAATGTTACGGTCAACGAACCTTTTTTCCAGGGGCATTTCCCCAGCGAGCCTGTTATGCCCGGGGTCCTATTAGTTGAGGCAATGGCGCAAACAGGAGGGTTATTTGTTTTAAATCAAATGGAAGGGAAATATTCGACTTACTTTATCCGTATTGATAATGTGAAATTCAGAAGGAAAATCGTCCCAGGGGATATGTTAGTATTTAAAATAACACTGGCATCGCCAATCAGGAGGGGGATTGCCAACATGAAAGGGCTCTGCTATGTGGGCGGGAAAGTTGCTGCAGAAGGCGACTTTATGGCTCAGATTGTGAGATCAGGAGAATAATTCTTTGTAAATTAGGCATACCCTATATTAGTGGGAACAACAATAAAAATCTAAATTCTATTGCAAAATCAAAAATGATTTTAATTTTGTGGTCGTTTTTGCCGGGACTTGACATGCAAACTGGCAGGAAAAATAAAATTTAAAGACAGATGAAACAACCGCTTGCGTATGTACACCCGGAATCTATAGTTGCCGATAATGTTGTTATTGAGCCTTTTGTTACTATTGATAAAGATTGTGTTATTGGTAAAGGGACACGTATAGGGTCGAATGTAACCATTCTTCCCGGGACACGGATCGGGAAAAATTGTAATATTTTCCCGGGTGCTGTAATTGGAGCAGTTCCTCAGGATTTGAAATTCAGGGGCGAATATTCAACAGTTGAGATAGGAGACCGTACTACTATCAGGGAATTTGTGACAATTAACCGTGGTACTGCCGCCAAAGGTAAAACAGTAATTGGGCAGAACTGTTTGCTAATGGCTTATGTACACATTGCCCATGATTGCACTATTGGCAACAATGTGATCTTAGTTAATTCGACACAACTTGCAGGCGAAGTGGTTATCGACGACTGGGCAATCTTAAGCGGGCTTGTGGCAGTCCACCAGTTTTGCCATATCGGGTCGCATGTACTTGTCTCAGGTGGCTCATTAGTGCGAAAAGATGTACCGCCTTATATAAAAGCCGGAAGAGAGCCCCTTTCGTATGTTGGGATCAATTCTATCGGTTTAAGAAGGAGGAATTACAAAAACGAAAAAATCAGGGAGATACAGGATATTTACAGGTACATCTACCAAAAAGGGTTAAATATTATGCAGGCGGCCGAAATAATTGAGGCCGAAATGCCGGCAACATCTGAACGCGATGAAATTTTACTTTTTGTAAAAGATTCAAAACGCGGGATTATAAGAGGTTATTTCCCCGATTGAGAAACTGTTTGATCAATCATTTTAAAATACTTTCAAAGCTCTTTGAAGCAATTCAAAGGGCTTTTTCAATTAGGGCTTACCCGAAAGGGAGTACTCAAGTTTTACTACTTCCTGTTTTTACATTCCTTATTCCTTATTTTAGATTTGCCCCCTGCTTTTTCTTATCTTACAGAATTCCAACCCTGAGCCTGTAGTTGTATTGCCGACCCCCCGGTAGTAATCAAATTTGTCCCTTCGTTTTTGTCACTGATACTTCCAATGATCGTGATGTCAGGGTCGTTTTTTACCTTTTCATAATCGCCCAGAGGCAATGTGAAAAGCAACTCGTAATCTTCGCCACCGTTTAAGGCCGCTACAATAGGGTTGATGTTTAACTCCTCAGCCATAGCCTTCGTTTGATTATCCATCGGGATTTTATCTTCGTAAAGGCGGCAGCCGGTATTCGATAATTTGCATATATGCATAATCTCAGACGACAGCCCATCTGAAATATCGATCATCGAGGTAGGTTTTATCCCCAGTTTTTTGAAAATCTGAATGATGTCTTTTCTTGCTTCAGGTTTCAACTGGCGTTCCAGTATATATTGGTAGCCTTCCAGCTGGGGTTGTGTATGTTGGTTTACCTTAAAAACCTCATTCTCGCGTTCCAGTAATTGCAGCCCCATGTAAGCCCCGCCCAGGTCGCCGCTTACGCAAATCAGGTTGTTGGGCCTGGCTCCGGTGCGGTAAACCAATTCATCTTTCTCTGCTTCTCCCAAAACGGTGATGTTGATTGTTAAGCCCGTTAATGAAGTTGTTGTATCGCCTCCCACCAGGTCGATGCCGTAATTTTTGCAGGCAAGGTGGATCCCTGAGTACAACTCTTCAATAGCTTCGAGCGAAAATTTGCCGGAGAGGGCAATGCTTACCGTAATTTGTTTCGGATGGGCATTCATGGCATAAATATCCGACAGGTTGGCAATGACTGATTTATACCCCAGGTGTTTGAGAGGTACGTACATTAAATTAAAATGGATACCTTCCGTAAGCATATCAGTAGAAACAACCACCTGCTTTGAACCGTAATCCAAAACAGCGGCATCATCCCCAACTCCTTTTACTGTACTTGGGTTTTTTAGCTTGATATCTTTTGTCAGATGGTCAATCAACCCAAATTCACCCAATTCTTCAAGGCTTTTATTTTTGTTTATTTCCGTCATCTTAAATTCGGATAAGAAAGTATGAATTAACTTAATTTCGATGCAAAAGTACCTATACTTTTATATCTTTGCAATTTATTTTGAGTTTGGGGAAAGAGCTGGCATATTTTTATATGAAGCATGGTACAACGAATCCTGCCAATAAAAGTACTTGTATGGTAATTGAGTAATATTCAGGGCTTTGAGGCACCTGGTTTTTTCATTAGCAGGGTTCTGCCACTGGCGAAAACAGTCTTTCTTCATATCCGGAAATAGAGAGAGTAAAAGAGGAGAATAATGGGAGCACAGGATAAAATATTAAATAAAGTAACCCGGGAAGATTATAAATATGGGTTTACATCCAATATTGAAACTGATATACTTGGCAAGGGGCTTAATGAAGATGTTATTCGTATAATTTCAGCTAAAAAAGACGAACCTGAATTTATGCTTCAGTTCCGGTTGGAGGCATACCGGAAGTGGCTGAAAATGGAAATGCCGGATTGGGCATATTTAAAAATCCCACCTATTGATTTTCAGGAGATAAGTTACTATGCCGCCCCCAAAAAGAATCCTGGCCTGAAAAGCCTTGACGAGGTTGACCCTGAATTACTGGACACATTCAATAAGCTGGGAATACCTCTTGAAGAGCAAAAGCAATTGGCAGGAGTAGCGGTTGATGCTATAATTGACAGTGTTTCAGTAAAAACAACCTTCAAAGAAACGCTGGCCGAAAAGGGGATAATTTTCTGCTCTTTTTCGGAGGCGGTACAGGAGCATCCCGGCCTGGTGAAAAAATACCTTAGTATGGCGGTGCCTGTTGCCGACAACTATTTTGCAGCCCTCAATTCGGCTGTGTTCAGCGATGGGTCGTTTTGCTACATCCCCAAAGGAGTGCGTTGCCCCATGGAGCTTTCCACTTATTTCAGGATTAATGCAGCAAATACCGGGCAGTTCGAACGTACACTTATTATTGCCGAAGACGACAGCTATGTGAGTTACCTGGAAGGGTGTACGGCTCCAATGCGCGATGAAAACCAGCTCCATGCCGCAGTAGTTGAAATTATTGCTTTAGAACGTGCCGAAGTAAAGTATTCAACGGTTCAGAACTGGTACCCGGGCGATAAAAACGGGAAAGGCGGGATTTTTAATTTTGTAACCAAGCGTGGTATTTGCCGTGGTGAATCGTCTAAGATAAGCTGGACCCAGGTTGAAACAGGTTCAGCCATTACCTGGAAATACCCAAGTTGTATTTTAATTGGGGATAATTCGGTAGGTGAGTTCAACTCTGTTGCCGTAACAAATAATTTTCAGCAGGCCGATACGGGTTCTAAAATGATCCATATTGGTAAAAACACCAAAAGCACCATTATTTCTAAGGGTATATCTGCAGGAAGAAGCAGCAATTCATACCGTGGGCTGGTCAAAATATTGCCTGATGCGGTTAACTCAAGGAATTTCTCCCAATGCGATTCATTGCTGTTGGGCGACAGGTGCGGGGCACATACATTTCCGTATATCGAGGTAAGCAATAAATCATCGGTAGTTGAGCATGAAGCCACCACATCGAAAATTGGTGAAGACCAGATTTTTTATTGCAACCAACGGTGCCTCTCAACCGAAGATGCTGTGGGAATGATAGTGAACGGCTATGTTAAGGAAGTACTGAATAAATTACCAATGGAATTTGCCGTAGAAGCACAAAAATTATTGGAGATCAGCCTTGAAGGCAGTGTAGGGTAATGAGCCTGCCCCTGCCTCCCTAAAAGGGGTAAGGGATAAGGTATTTTTAGGTGAAAAATATTAAGATGATAATGATTAATAGATAGTTTCAAATCCTCATTCACCTCCTCTTTCCGGGGGAGTAGGAGGGGACTTAAAAAACAGGTATGTTAACAATAAAAGATTTATATGTTTCTGTCGAGGGGAAGGAAATCCTAAAAGGAATAAATTTAGAAATTAAACCCGGGGAGGTACATGCGATTATGGGGCCTAACGGGTCGGGGAAAAGTACATTGGCCAATGTTTTGGCCGGGAAAGAGGATTATGAGGTTATCAGTGGCTCGGTATCTTTCCTAAACAACGATTTATTGGGGATGAGCCCTGAGAACCGTGCCAGGAACGGCTTATTCCTGGGGTTTCAGTACCCGGTTGAAATCCCAGGTGTATCAATGGTAAACTTTATGAAGGCTGCCGTTAATGAACTCCGCAGGTTCAGAGGCGAAAAGCCTTTAACAGCAGGGGAATTCCTGAAACTAATGCGTGAGAAAAAAGAGATGGTCGAGTTGGATACGCAACTTACCAACCGTTCGGTAAACGAAGGTTTCTCGGGAGGCGAAAAGAAAAAGAATGAGATTTTCCAGATGGCAATGCTTGAACCAAAACTGGCAATCCTTGATGAAACGGACTCAGGGCTTGATATAGATGCGTTAAAAATTGTAGCCAGGGGTGTTAATGCACTGAAAAGCAGCGAATCTTCTACCATCGTGGTCACCCACTACCAGCGCCTGCTGGATTATATTGTCCCCGATTTTGTCCATGTGTTGTACGATGGAAGGATTGTGAAATCATCGGGGAAAGAGCTGGCTCTTGAACTGGAAGCAAAAGGTTACGATTGGATCAAAAAAGAGAACGGGGACTAAGCTATGGGTGTTGTTGTTGAGAATACAGATTTATCATTAAAATTAGCCGGGCATTTTAATGATGTGAAAGAAAAACTCTTCCTTAACTCGCCGGATATAATTAATGCACATCGTCAGAAAGCATTGCAGGATTTTGTTTCTCAGGGGATCCCTACCCGTAAAAATGAAAGTTATAAATATACCAACCTGCAACCGCCATTCATGCCGGATTATACATTTATTCATGAAAAAAGAGAAGGGGATGTTGCCCTGCATGAAATATTTAAATGCGATGTGCCACAGTTGGATACTTATATGGTTTTGTTGCAGAATGGCTGGTTCTATGGCCAGGATAGCCAGACAGGGGAATTACCTGAGGGGGTAATCATGGATAGCCTTGAAAATGTAGCAAAAAAACAACCGGAATTGATTGAAAAATATTATGCAGCCCTTGCAAAATCCGAAGATGACCCGCTGATTGCGTTAAACACGGCATTTGCAAAGGATGGGTACCTGTTATATATCCCGGCGGATGTTGAAATTGCAAAACCTATACAAATAATCAACCTCTTGAAGTCTGGCAATGATGCTTTTATTACACAACGTAATCTGGTTATTGCCGAACCGGGGGCTAAGGTAAACCTGATTATTTGCGACCATACGTTGAACGGCAACAAATATTTGAGCAACTCTGTTACAGAAATACATATTGGCGGAAATGCACAGGTTGATTATTACGTGCTTCAGAACCAGCACAATGATTCTGCCAGCTTAAATACTGTTTGTATCCGCCAGGGGAATGATTCAATAGTACGGACAAATACAGTCTCTTTGCATGGTGGGTTGATTCGAAACAGCTTGAAGGTGGTTCTGGACGGGGAAAATGCTGAAGCCGGTATTTTTGGGATGGCATTTATGGACCGCAGGCAGCATATTGATAATTTTACCCGGATTATTCATGCTAAACCGCATTGCCAAAGCACCCAGGTGTATAAGAATGTGATGGACGATAAATCATCAGGGGCTTTTTCGGGGCTGATCCATGTTGTCAGAGATGCACAAAAAATAAATGCTTCCCAGCGGAACAATAATCTACTGCTGACCGATGAGGCAACAATGCACACAAAGCCGCAGCTTATTATTGACGCTGACGATGTAAAATGCAGCCATGGAGCTACAGTGGGGCAAATTGATAATGAGGCATTGTTCTACCTGAGGACAAGAGGTATTGGCGAAAAAGAAGCTATGCTAATGATGATGAATGCGTTTACCCACGAGGTGGTGCAGGAAATAAAGGTGGTGCCTTTGCGTGAAAGGATTGATGAATTAATCAGCCGCAGGTTAAATGGCGAGGTAGCCCGTTGCCACGAATGTGCCTACGACTGTGATTCTTAACCGGTTACTCAACAGTGGGGTAACCTATGGTAAATGTGGGCTTCCCGGAATTACATCGTTTGAATTTTCTGTAATTGCTTACAACATAAAAGAAATAAATATCAGTATGGCATACGATATACAAAAAATACGGAGTTACTTTCCAATCCTGAAAAGGAAAGTCTACGCCAAACCTTTGGTTTACCTCGATAACGCTGCATCTACTCAAAAACCCATTCAGGTTTTGAAGGCAGAGGAAAGGTTGCACAACGATTATTATGGCAATATCCACAGGGCCGGGCATTACATGGCAGATAAATCTACAACAGATTTTGAAGAGGTGAGGGGGAAAGTGCAGCAAATGTTAAACATTCCGTCCCGTGAAGAAATAATTTTTACAAAAGGGACAACTGAAAGTGTCAACCTTGTAGCATATTCGTTTGGCGAAAGGTATATTGAAGAGGGCGATGAAATAATTATTTCTGAGATGGAACACCATTCGAACATTGTCCCCTGGCAGTTGATGGCAGGACGTAAAAAGGCAATAATTAAAGTACTTCCCTTCAACGATAATGGTGAGTTACAACTTCAGAAACTGGATGAGTTAATCACACCAAAAACTAAAATAATAGCCGTAGCCCATGTTTCAAATGTTTTAGGTACGGTCAACCCTATCCGTGAAGTCATAAAAAAGGCGCATGAAAAGAATGTTATTGTTTTTATTGATGGCGCACAGGGGTTTCAACATACATCTGTTGATGTGCAGGAGTTGGATGCTGATTTTTATGCTTTTTCGGCACACAAGGCCTATGGCCCCAACGGGGTAGGTGTTTTATACGGCAAAAAACTGCTGTTGGAAGAGATGCCACCCTACCAGGGAGGTGGCGAGATGATATCGGAAGTAACATTTGAAAAGACCTCATTCAATGAATTGCCGTATAAATTTGAAGCAGGCACTCCGAATATCACCGGTGTAATCGCATTCGGCGCGTCACTCGATTTATTAAAAGAGATTGGGATTGAAAACATTGCCGCCTGGGAAAAAGGGTTGTTGGATTATGCAACCTCCCGGTTAAAAGAAATTGAAGGATTAACGATTTATGGGGAAAGCCGTAACAAATCGGGTGTTGTAGCATTCAATGTTGAAGGGATACATTCTTACGACCTTGGCATGTTGCTGGACAGGATGGGTATTGCTACGCGTACCGGCCATCATTGTGCCGACACGGTAATGCAGCACTACGGTA
>UOEP01000049.1_pt1 | contig 11760 bp, 11 predicted proteins | sample 1989931 | NCBI WGS metagenome assembly UOEP01 (sample SAMEA4712198, study PRJEB27164) | hydrothermal vent metagenome | biome: marine basaltic hydrothermal vent biome; feature: marine hydrothermal vent; material: mineral | place: Pacific Ocean | collected 2011-06-14/2011-07-23 | depth 1691 m
ATTGGATATTCCTTAATTGGATATTCCTTAATTTTTTTATTTTTCAAAGGAATCTAAAACACCCAATAGACCCAATAAGGAATAAACCTTCCTGCCGCAGGGAACGCCAAGGTTTTATATCAAAAATGAGGGTTTCACTTAAAGTGAAGCCCTCACTAACTAAATAATTTGAATTGGCATAAAAAAACCTCCCGGGATCCCGGGAGGTTTTTTTATAGGCTCTTTGAAGCATTATTTCGCAAAACTAACTGCCCTAATCTCCCTTATGACAGTAATTTTTATCTGCCCCGGATAGGTCATTTCATCCTGTATCCTTTTTGCAATATCATAAGATAACTGTTCTGCTTCCTGGTCGGTCAGCTTATCGGCACCGGCAATAACACGTAATTCACGCCCCGCCTGGATAGCATACGTTTTCATAACGCCCGGGTATGAAAGAGCCAGGTCTTCAAGGTCTTTCAACCGTTTGATGTACGATTCGACAACTTCACGGCGTGCACCCGGCCTTGCCCCCGAAATAGCATCGCAAACCTGCACAATCGGTGCTAACAGGGTTTGCATCTCAATTTCATCGTGGTGCGCCCCGATAGCATTGGCAACATCCGGTTTTTCCTTATGTTTCTCAGCCAGTTTCATCCCCAGGACAGCATGTGGCATTTCCGGTTCATCGTCAGGCACTTTCCCTATATCGTGCAACAAGCCAGCACGTTTTGCCTTTTTTGGGTTTAGCCCCAACTCTGAAGCCATGATAGCACAAAGGTTGGCTACCTCGCGTGAATGCTGTAGCAGGTTTTGCCCGTAAGACGAACGGTACTTCATTTTACCTATCAGGCGGATCAACTCGGGGTGCAACCCATGTACCCCAAGGTCGATTGTAGTGCGTTTACCGGTTTCAACAATCTCTTCTTCGATCTGCTTGCGCACTTTTTGCACCACTTCCTCGATACGCGCCGGGTGGATCCTCCCATCGGTAACCAATTGGTGCAATGCCAGGCGGGCAACTTCCCTCCGGACCGGGTCGAATGCCGAAAGGACAATTGCTTCGGGAGTATCGTCAACAATAATTTCTACTCCGGTAGCAGCTTCCAATGCCCTGATGTTACGGCCTTCGCGGCCAATTATACGGCCTTTTATTTCATCGCTTTCAATATGGAAAATAGTTATGGCATTTTCAATTGCAGTCTCAGTAGCTACCCTCTGGATACTTTTTACAACAACCTTTTTTGCTTCTTTATTTGCTGTTTGCTTGGCTTCTTCCACTATCTCATTTATATATGACATAGCCTGGGTTTTTGCCTCTTCTTTTAACGATTCTACCAATTGTGATTTGGCATCTTCAGCCGACATGCCTGACAGTGTTTCAAGTTTTTCGACCTGCTGCCTGTGGAGTTTTTCCAACTCTTCATTCTTCTGTTCTATCACCACCATCTGGTTCTTTAAATTCTCACGGATGGCTTCAACTTCACGCCGGGTAGATTCAAACTCGCGTACCCTGCGCTGGTGTTCTTCCCTATATTGGTTAAATGATGTTTCTTTTTGTTTTAGCCTGTTTTCGATACTGGCTATTTTACTTTTCTTTTCGTTGATAAACTTTTCGTGGTCTGCTTTAAGTTGAAGGAATTTTTCTTTGGCCTGTAATATTTTATCCTTTTTTATTATTTCTCCTTCGACATGTGCTTCTTTTAATAATTTTTGCTTCTTAGAATTTAACGCTTTATCCCAGATAAAATAGGAAATAAAACCACCTCCAAAAAAACCGGCAATTCCTCCAATTATATATTCTATCATAAATTATTATTTTAGTTCATAAATAAAAAACCGCAATTTACTAGCCCCCAGGCATGTAAACCTGTCAGACTTAAAAATGCGGGTACTGATAATGTTTTATAAACGATTACCGGCTTTATCTTCTAAGAAGTCGGCAATATCATCGTTCATATTTTTTATTTCTTCGATGAGAGAAGTATCATCATTTTGTTTTTCCAGCTCTATATACTTTAAAACATATTGAAAAGCAGCCATTGCCAATATATCCTGAGCATCATGCCCGCTGTAAAGTTTACGGTACTGAAGCACCATATCGTTTAATAACTTTGCAGCCTGCCTATACTTCTCTTCATCTTCCCGATTGATATTAAGGGGGTAAACCCTGTTACCAATCTTTATATTTATTGAAAGTTTGTCTTTCATCTGTCAACACTACTTATTCAGTAATGCAATACATTTATCAATTTCCCGCAAAAGTTTATTTATCTTCTGTTTAGCATCACGATTATCGTTATAACCGGACTCAATAACTTTTGCAATCCTTAAATTTTCATATCTACGGCCGAGGTTCTCCTTTTCCTGTTCAAGTAAATTAATTTTTTCTTTTAAAGCCAGATTCTCTTTTTGCAATTGCAATTTATCTGAACCCACAGTATTAAACTGAGCCATCAACTGTGCAATTTTGGCTTTGAATTCCCTGACAATCAAACGATCTTCCTCGTTCATTTTTGCTGCATTTCAACCACAAAGTTAATAATTTTAAGAGATTGCAGAAATGTACGGGCTGGTATTTTAGGCATATTTGAAAATAATTAGGCTTACTTACTTTATATTTGCAACTAATTTACGAAGTTGTTTAATTTTTTAGTTGATTCGTGATATGAGAATTGTTTTATTGAGTATCCTGGTTTTTTCTTCGGCAATGGTTTATCCTAAAAACCGCCCTTATTCGGAGCCATTGAAAATACCTATTTTAATATCGGGGAGTTTTGCGGAGTTGCGGAAGGATCATTTTCATTCGGGGATCGACATAAAAACACAGGGGGAAACAGGGCTGCCGGTATATTCAGCGGCCGATGGCTATATTTCCAGGATAGTGGTTTCTTCCGGTGGGTTCGGGAATGCCCTTTATATCGACCACCCCAACGGCACAACGTCTGTATACGGGCATTTGAGCAGGTTCAGGGGGGATATTGCCGGCTATGTGGAAAATATTCAATATAAAAGAGAACGTTTCACAGTTGATATACCTGCCCCTCCCGGTAAATTCCGGGTAGGCAGGGGCGAATTGATTGCTTACAGCGGCAATAGCGGCAGTTCAGGAGGGCCCCACCTGCATTTCGAAATCAGGGATACAAAAACGCAGGAGCCTTTAAACCCGCTTAAATACAACCTTATTATTAAAGATAATATCAGCCCGAAAATCCAGGCCCTGCAAATATACCCGTTAAACAACCTTTCGCATGTAAATTATACGGCAACCAAAAAAGAATACGGCATTGTATTTTACGATGGGAGTTACCATATCAAAAACAACCCGGTTATTCCGGTATATGGTAAAATTGGGTTTAGTGTACTGGCAAATGATTATTTAAACGGCACATGGAGCAAATGTGGTATAAACTCACTGTCGCTGAAGGTTGATGGAGAAGATTTGTTCTCTTTTGAAATCAACCGGTTTTCATTCGGCAAAACACGCTTTGTCAACAGCCACATTGATTATGAGGAATACATGAAGTCGAAAAGGCGTTTTATTAAAACATGGAAAGACCCGGGGAATAAATTAGGGATTTACCACGGGGCGGTGTTCGATGCCACTGACGGGAAAATACACCATATCGAGATTCTGTTAAAAGACTCGTACGGGAATAGTTCCGGTTTAGAATTCCAGGTAAAAAGTAAATTCAAGGCAATGAGCACTCCTGAAAAAAAAGGTGTTAAGCTATTCCTGCAAAACCAGCCGAACCATTTCGAGGCTGATGGAATAAAATTAGACTGCCCCAAAGGAGCCTTTTATACAGATTTTGGTTTTGGCTATACCTCTTTTGTGGAAGAAAACGATTCAATAAAATTTTCGAAAGTCCACCATGTACATCAAGAGTATACGCCTATCCAGGCCCCTGTTACATTGTCGATCAGGGCAGATGGCTTACCCGTAGGCCTCCAAAGCAAATCGCTTATCGCAAAACTGGATGAGGAAACAGGGGCACTGAGCTCCTTTGGGGGGGGGTACCAGGGAGGATGGGTAACGGCAAAAATACGGTCGTTTGGGGACTTTGTTGTATCAGTCGACACCATTGCCCCGGTAATCAGGGCGTTAAGCATTAAAAACCATAATACCCTGGTTGAACCCAATCGAATCAGGTTTAAAATCACAGATTCATTTTCGGGGGTCAAAGGGTACAAAGGGTATATAGATGGCAAATGGGTGCTTTTTGAATACGATGCCAAAAACAGTTTAATTACCTACCACATCGACCCTGACAGGCTGGAGTTAAAAAAGCAGCACCGGGTCAACCTGTTGGTAACCGACAATAAAGGGAACAAATCTTCGTATGACGGGGTATTTTTCAAATAAGCATTTAACACACCGGGTTGTTGGTGTTATGTCGGGTACTTCGCTCGATGGGCTCGACCTTGCTGCCTGCACTTTCACGGAAAACAACGGCTCATGGGGTTTTGAAATAAATAAAGCCCAAACTATCGGTTACCCCAGGGTTTGGGGGGACAGGCTGGCCGGAGCCGCTGGCCTTAGTGCCGAAGGCCTTATAAAACTGCACAATGATTACGGGGTTTATATTGGCAGAGCTGTGAAGGCTTTTGTTTCTGAGGCAGGCTTTAAAGCAGTATTGGTTGCCTCGCATGGGCATACTGTTTTCCACCAACCGGAGCGTGGGTTCACTTTCCAGGTAGGGAATGGGGCATGCATTGCTGCTGAATGTGGGATTACCACCGTATCCGATTTCCGCATTTCCGATGTTGCCCTCGGAGGGCAGGGCGCCCCGTTAGTACCCGTTGGCGACAGGGAGCTTTTTAAGGAATACGGGTATTGCCTAAACCTGGGAGGGTTTGCGAATATCTCTTTTGAAAAAAATTGCCGCCGGGCAGCTTTTGATATTTGCCCGGTAAATCTTGCCCTCAACCATTATGCACAAAAACTGGGGGAGCCTTTCGATAAAAACGGGGCGGCCGGGCAAACAGGCACTATCAATAAAAAGCTGCTTGAACAACTGAATAAGATTGAGTTTTACACTACCGCCCCCCCAAAATCATTAGGCCGCGAATGGGTTGAAACTATTTTCTTTAAGGTTTTAGAGGAATCTGACGAAACCATTACAAACGTACTCCGAACACTTTACGAACATATAGCCTTCCAAATTGCAAAAGTTATCGGCCCGGGAGGGGAAGTTCTGGTGACCGGGGGCGGGGCACACAATCAATTCCTGACAGGACGGCTAATGGAACATTGCAGGGCTGGAATAATTATACCCGGAACAACAATTGTCGATTTTAAAGAAGCTTTGATTTTTGCTTTCCTCGGATTACTACGTAGCCAGGATAAAATCAATTGCCTGAGTTCGGTTACGGGGGCAAGGGAAGATTCAAGCGGGGGCACTATTTACCTGGTATAATAAGGGGTAAAACCCGGTTTTAGGTGTTTAATTGATTTTATGGTAACGGAAAGTTCATCTGATGCAACCTCGTTGTCGCCTTTCATTAATTTTGCCTTTAATGTCCCTTTATATCCATCAGCAGCAGTTGTTGCCTGCCATTTTATAGTGGCACCTTCCATACTTACTGCTGTTGGATATCCATTAACGGGAATCCATTTGACTGAATATGTTACTCCATTTTTGAGTCCCGATAAAGTTGCAGTATAATTATATTCAGTTTCATTGCAAACCTCGGAAGGGTCATTTTGGTTTGCTTTCTGGATTGTGATAGATTCTGCAATAACAATTTCAGAAAAGGCTAAAAATATAATAGTGGTAAATATAAAATATAATGTTTTCATAATGATAAATTTTAAAAGTGATAATTTAAAGTAAAACTATAGGGTAACAATAGCTTTGATGAAATAATGAATTCCTTGTATCTATAATTTGGATTCGTACTTATATCTTTTGAATAAGATATGTGATTTCTAAGCCCCAGCTCACAAGCCAGGGAAAGGTGCTTCGTGAAAAAATGTTTCCCCCCGAAAAAAGGGGTGATATCCAGGCCATAATATTTCGAATCACCGGCTATATTTTTCTTTACATCAGTAAAGCCAACGCCTAGCCTGGTATCAAGTCCGTAATAAAGGAGCAGGGAGTTGGTATATTTATGTTTTTCATAACCCACAAGCACCGAAAAATGATAGTCATTTGTTTTCTTCAACAGGCTATAAGTTTGCCCATCCAACATATCTGTTTTTTTACGGTAAGTATAATCTGCACTTATGCCAAGCCGGTAAGCCCCTTTTATCGAATCACCACGTTTATCGTAAATTTTAAAAAGTATTTTTGATGGGTATCCATAAGAATAAATGAACCCTCCCATATCTATGGATAATTCGTATTTACCCAGGCTTCTGGATAAAGGCTTGCCTTCCTGGGCATAGCCTTTAATGATTACCATGCTTAACAGGGGCACACATAACAAATAAGCCTTTAGTTTTCGAAGGATATTATAATTATTCATAATCTAAAATATTTAAAGTTTAAAAGGATAGTAAATGGTTCATATAAGGCAATACGATACCTCCTCCCCGCTTAGGATAAGCAGGGTAAAACCAAATTACGTAAAACAATCGCTTAATTTTTGAATGCCCCGTCAGGCAACCTTGTTGCTTCCGGGGTTTTATTTAATTTAAGGTGAATGGCACATGATTTTATGTTTAAAGGTTTATATCCGGCATTTATTTAATACTGTAAATAACTTGTAAATCGAAAGATTTCGAAATGATAACCAAACCTACATAACATTTATAAAAAATACAAATGCCTCAAAGTATAAATATAAAATTGTTACTAACAATATGCTTCAAGGCATATTACTTTTTATAATTTTAGAATAGGTTATAACTGTACCTACTATAGGGTTTCTTGCCCTCAAATAAGATATATATCATTCTTGTTGTATATGAATTAACTATATTTGCCCTTCTTAAAACTACTATTAGATATGAGAAAGAGGATAGGATTTTTGATACTAATTACTAATCTGGTTTTCATCTTAAACATCGGCGTGTCAAACGCATGTACCAACTTTTTAATATCCAAAGGGGCAACTGCCGATGGTTCAACCATGATTACTTATGCAGCCGATTCGCATGTGTTGTATGGCGAACTGTATTACCAACCTGCTGCCGACCACCCGGCGGGGGCAATGCGTGATATTTACGAATGGGATACCGGTAAGTTCCTTGGGCAAATAGACGAGGTACCACACACCTATAGTGTAGTAGGGAATATGAACGAATTCCAGGTAGCTATAGGAGAAACAACTTATGGGGGGCGCAGTGAATTAGCCAGCCAGCCAGGTGCCATAATGGACTATGGAAGCCTGATGTATATTGCCCTGCAACGTGCAAAATCTGCACGTGAAGCGATAAAGGTAATGACCGGCTTGGTTGAGCAGTACGGATATTACAGCTTAGGGGAATCATTTTCCATTGCAGACCCTAATGAGGTGTGGATATTAGAGTTAATCGGCAAAGGAGAAGGAGAGAAAGGGGCTGTTTGGGTGGCACTCAGGGTACCGGATGGATACATTAGCGGGCATGCCAACCAGGCACGTATAACCACCTTTGATTTAAACGACCCTAAAAATTGTATATATTCGAAAGATGTAATCTCGTTTGCCCGGGAAAAAGGATGGTATGACGGGCGGAATAAAGACTTTAGTTTTTCTGACGTGTATGCCCCTGTCGATTTTGGAGGCGCCCGTTTTTGCGATGCCCGTGTGTGGGCTGGGTTTAATAAGGTTACTAAAGGTATGTCGCGCTATGCAAAATATGCCGAAGGAGTTGTTGAGCATGGCGGAGAGGACAATTTCCCTTCAAACAGGCTCCCATTGTGGGTGAAACCTGATAAAAAATTATCGGTGAAAGATGTTATTGGGCTGATGCGTGGGCACTTTGAAGGAACGCCATTGGATATGTCCAAAGATATTGGCGCCGGCCCTTTCAAATTACCATACCGTTGGAGAGGGCTGACCTGGAAGGTCGATTCAGTGGAATATTGTAACGAGCGGGCTGTTTCAACACAACAAACCGGATTCTCATTTGTGGCACAGTGCCGTAACTGGCTGCCCGCCCCCATTGGGGGGATACTTTGGTTTGGCGTAGATGATACATACAGTACTTGTTATGCCCCAATGTACTGCGGAATTACAAAAATTCCCGAATGCTTCGCTGTGGGCAACGGCGATATGCTGACATACAGCGAAACATCTGCTTTCTGGACGTTTAACCTCGTCAGCAATTTAAGCTACCTGAGGTATAACAGCATGATTGTTGATGTGCAAAAAGTACAGGCGGGGCTGGAAAATAAATTTATAGGCTTTACACAGGTAATCGACCAGGCAGCAAAAACATTATACAATGAAGAGAGCCCGCAAAAAGCACGGCAGTTTTTAACTGAATATTCTGTAAATACTGCTAACAATATGACGAAACGTTGGAAACTCCTGGGGCAATACCTTCTTGTTAAATATATGGATGGCAATATAAAACGTGAAAAAGACGGTAAGTTTGAACGCACGGAATACGGTATGGCCCCGGAGCCTGAACAACCGGGATACCCTGAATGGTGGTACAAGGCTATTGTTAAAAGCACCGGCAGCCATTTTAAGGTTAAAGGAAATGCACACTAATACAGGAATAGCCGGGATTATAATATATTATAGAGCCTCCTGGATACTCAAAATCCCAATATCCTGCTAAAGGTATCCCTTGGGGCTTTTGCATTTCCCCATGTTTGACTACTTTTGCAGCTTCAAAACCGGAGGAGGAGGGGAAAATGAAATTTACAGATGAGATAAAGCGGAGGCGTACATTTGCAATTGTAAGCCACCCGGATGCAGGAAAGACCACCTTAACAGAAAAGTTGTTGCTGTTTGGCGGGGCTATACGTGTTGCAGGAGCCGTAAAGAACAACAAGATAAAAAAGGGCACTACATCCGACTTTATGGAGATTGAACGCCAGCGCGGCATCTCGGTGGCTACATCTGTTATGGGGTTTGACTATTCCGGCTATAAAATAAATATCCTGGACACACCGGGGCACCAGGATTTCCAGGAAGACACATTCAGGACGTTAACCGCTGTAGATAGTGTGATCATTGTTATTGATGCAGCCAAGGGTGTTGAGCCGCAAACCGAAAGGCTAATGGAGGTATGCAGGATGCGTAAAACCCCGGTGATTGTGTTTGTCAATAAAATGGACCGCCCCGCACAGGATACCTTTTCGTTGATGGACGAGATTGAGGGGCAACTGAAAATAAAAGTCCGTCCGTTGAGCTGGCCAATCAACAGCGGGCCCGATTTCAAAGGTGTTTACAATATTTTTAACAAAAGCCTCCGGTTGTTTTCCCCGAATATACAGGAAATAGAAAACAAAATCCGGTTCGATGATATTTTAGACCCCGGGCTGGAGGACTACGTTGGCGGGGATGCAAAAATATTACGCGAAGAATTGGAACTTATTGAAGGTGTTTACCCTGGATTTGAAGCGGCAACATACCTGGAAGGGGAGCTGGCACCGATATTCTTTGGCAGTGCTTTGTACAATTTCGGAGTAAAGGAACTACTCGATTCTTTTGTGAAGATTGCGCCAATACCACAATCCATCCAGTCTGAAGAAAGGATTATACAACCCGTTGAAGATACGTTCAGTGGGTTTGTATTCAAGATACACGCAAATATAGACCCTAACCACCGTAGCCGGATTGCATTTATAAAGGTGTGTTCCGGTTGTTTCAGGCGGCATAAGGCCTACCTGCATGTCCGTTCCGGGAAATATATCCGTATTTCGCGCCCAACAGCCTTTATGGCTTCTCAGAAAGAGGTGGTTGAGGAGGCTTTCCCGGGCGATATAATCGGAGTCCCCGATACGGGGACCTTCATAATCGGCGACACACTGACCGAGGGGGAATCGATCCACTTTAAAGGATTGCCCAGTTTCTCGCCCGAATTGTTCAGGTATGTTGAAAATGCCGACCCTATGAAATCCAAGCAATTGGCAAAAGGTATCGACCAACTGATGGATGAAGGAGTTGCCCAGTTATTTACCAGCCAGTTTAACGGGCGGAAAATAATAGGTACCGTTGGGCAATTGCAGTTTGAGGTGATACAGTACCGTCTGGAGCACGAGTACGGAGCAAAATGCCGGCTGGAGCCTCTTCAAATGTATAAAGCTTGCTGGATTAAATGTGGCGACCCCTCCGCCTTAGCTGAATTCAAAAAACGCAAATACCAGAAAATGGCAAAAGATAAGCTCGGCAGGGACGTTTTCATGGCCGATTCTTCATTCATCCTACAGATGGCTCAGGACGAATTTAAAAATATCCAGTTCCATTTTACATCCGAATTTTAGTGCCCTTTTTGTAAAAAAACAGGGATTTCCGGTGAAACTCTGCAAAGTTAGAGGAAAAGGAAATAATTAATTTATTTAGCTTTTAAATAATAATTCGTATTATTGTAGCAAATTAATTTATATTATGAGTAAAGGAACAGTTAAGTTCTTTAATGACTCCAAAGGTTATGGATTTATTAAAGAGGAAGGTACAGAAAAAGAATACTTTGTACATGTATCCGGGCTTGTTGACCAAGTCAGAGAAAATGATGAAGTATCATTCGACCTTCAAGAAGGTAAAAAAGGATTAAATGCGGTAAATGTTAAACTGGTATAGATAACTGGTATTACAACACATTTTTACGTTAATCTTTAAAGCCTTACAATTGTAAGGCTTTTTTTTGTTTGAAACCATACAGTACATGGAAACCTCTTTATTATATACGCTTCCCCAATGGGGGATATTTATTGGCGTTGCTATGGTCATTTATGGCTGGGTTGAAAAAAAGAAAGCCTTTGGAATAGCGGGTATCTCTATTTTGGTACTATTGGGTATTTATGCCACCTACGCTATAAACGCCGGATGGGTTAGCATTGGGGTTGATGCCTCCGGTAAATTCCCAAATGAAGGATTCTCTCCTGAAGGAATGCCTGTTAAAGCAAAACTGGTTCCGGTATACTGGGGGCTGGTAGCCACCGGCATCCTTTCACTTATATCATTAACACTGGAATTGACGGTAAAGAAACTCTCGGGTGTTTTTAAGGCAATCGCCTCAATAGTTGCACTGACTGTGTTTTTTATGGTGCATGGGATCATAAAGTTATAACACCTGCCGGCCTGGAATAGATGAAGCCGGTTTAGCAAAAACATACCACTCACTCAATAATTTGAATTGGCCACTCACTTCCGCCTGTTTTTATAATCCTTAACCAGCCCTTCTGTCAGCCAGTTGGAAACAGCCTGCCGGTTGTCGGTAATAATAAACCGTTGTTGGTCGCGCCGGTGGTTGATATTCCCCAATTCGATATAAACTGCAACAGGATAGGTATTTTTCACAACGTACAGGTTCCTGCTCGAAACAGTCCCTTTATAGCCCCTGGACGGTTGGTGTTGCCGGTACTTTTGTTGAAATACCTTTTGTATGTTTTTAGCACATTCCCTACCTGCGCTACTTCTTTTATCGTGGTAAAAGAAGACATCAATATTTTCGCCCCGGCTCCTCGAATCCACATGGATGGCAATCATACGCTGGTAATGCCCCTTGTTTTTAATATATAGCTTGTTGACCGCATCTTTGCGTTGCCGCAGCCTCTTCATCTGGTTAAGGGGGATGGTTTGTCCGGGGTAGCATAATTCGTCTTTATCGGGCTTCAGGAAACTTTCGTCCCTGATCCCATCATTGGGGTCGCGGGTAATCATATAAACCGTTGCCCC
>UOEP01000210.1_pt1 | contig 11596 bp, 9 predicted proteins | sample 1989931 | NCBI WGS metagenome assembly UOEP01 (sample SAMEA4712198, study PRJEB27164) | hydrothermal vent metagenome | biome: marine basaltic hydrothermal vent biome; feature: marine hydrothermal vent; material: mineral | place: Pacific Ocean | collected 2011-06-14/2011-07-23 | depth 1691 m
GAAAGTGTATTATTGTAGATATCTTCTAATTCGCTACGCTGTGAGGGTGAATAAGAGTCAAGCCCTTTTTGCAGGCTGTCCCAGTCGAACTCCCCGCTTAACTCGTTAATCGTTTCTTTAGCTTGTCCTGCACCAGGCTCCGGGGTGCTTACCGGTGCTTTATCATCTTCAGCAGTTGCTTCGGGGGTTGCTTCTGCAGTTGCTTCGGGGGTTGCTTCTGCAACTACTTCTTCTTTTGTTTCTACGGTTTTATCTTCAGGAGACTCTTCCGCCTTTATTTCTTTTGCTTCTTCTTCAACAACTTCCGGCTCAACAGTTGGTTCCTCCGCCTTTATTCCCTCTGCCTTAACAGTTGGTCCTTCCGCCTTCTTTTCTTCGGCTTTTTCTTCACCGGCCTTTACCTCAACAATTGGTTTTTCCGCCTTCTTTTCAGCTTTTACCGCTGACTTTGGACTTTTCTTCTCAGCTTTTACCGCAGCCGGTTTTTTAATTTTTGCAGCCGGTTTTTCAGCTTTTTCTTTTACGTCATCCTTTTCTTCCGGGACGGCCTCGGTTTTTTCTTCCAGGCCAATAGATTCAACTTTGCCCTCCGACTCTTCTTGTTCAAGATTCCCTTTTTCAGTACTTACCATGTAAATGTAATTAAATTAATAAGTTAGACATTATATAATAATAGCGCGCAAAAATATAATTTATTAAATATATTTCAAAGGCTTTTGGCAATTAATAATTGTTTTTTAAGCTCTAAATAACTTATTTTTAAAGAAATATTAAAAATAGAAAGTGATTGAGTAAAATTGTTTGATTTTGCTATATATTGTAAGCTTTTTAAGTTTTAAATTATTATTAATAATTCTAATATATAAAAATGAAGATTGTAGTTGTAGGTACCGGTTACGTTGGATTGGTATCAGGTACATGTTTTGCCGAAACCGGCATACGCGTTGAATGCGTTGATATTGACGAAAAAAAGGTAGGGCAATTAAAACAAGGGCATATCCCAATTTACGAGCCGGGGTTGGAACAGATTTTTAAACGGAATACCGAAAAAGGCAGATTGGCTTTTTCTACCGATTTAAAAACTGCAATGAAAGGGGCAGAGGCTATATTTATTGCTGTGGGGACCCCTCCCGGCGAAGATGGCAGTGCCGACCTCAGGCATGTGCTTAACGTAGCAGCCGGGATAGGGAAGCATCTTGAGCAATACACAGTGGTCGTTACAAAAAGTACCGTGCCGGTAGGTACATCTTATAAAGTGCATGGGATAATTATGCAGGAACTGGGCCGCAGAGGGGTTAAGGTGCCTTTTGATGTGGCTTCAAACCCCGAATTCTTAAAAGAAGGCGATGCTGTTAGTGATTTCCTAAAGCCCGACAGGATTATCGTGGGTGTCGATTCTGAAAAAGCAAAAAAAACGATCAAAAAACTGTACAATGCGTTTGTGCTTAACGGGCACCCGGTATTGTTTATGGATATCCTTTCTTCGGAAATGACCAAATATGCAGCCAATTCGATGCTGGCTACCAAAATTAGTTTTATGAACGATATAGCCAACTTATGTGAGATTGTTGGTGCCGATGTTGGAATGGTACGCAAAGGGATTGGCTCCGACCCCAGGATTGGCAATAAATTTATCTACCCCGGCATCGGGTATGGAGGCAGTTGTTTCCCAAAAGATGTAAAAGCCCTTATCCAGATTGCTGATCAAAACGGGCACTCACTGGATATATTAAAAGCTGTTGAAGCAGTAAACGAACGTCAGAAATCAGTCCTGGTGGCAAAAATCATGGCTCATTTCAACGGGGATATAAAAGGGCTGAGATTTGCCGTGTGGGGATTGTCGTTCAAACCAAAAACCGATGATATGCGAGAAGCTCCTTCATTGGTAATTATAAACAGGCTGATTGAACATGGTGCCGAGATTACAGCATACGACCCTGTTGCAATGGAAGAGTCGAAAAAAATATTGGGTAGTAAAATATCCTATGCGAGAGACGAATACGATGCCTGTGTCGATGCTCATGGATTGATCCTGATAACAGAATGGCCCGAATTCCGTGTCCCTAATTTGCGCGTATTGGAGAAATTAATGAAAAACAGGCTCATTTTTGACGGGCGTAATATCTACGACCCGGAAGAAATGGAAGAAAATAATTTTACCTACTACAGCATTGGCAGGAAAACTATTAAATAAAAAAAGATGAAAGGAATAATTTTAGCCGGAGGAGCAGGTACAAGGCTGTACCCCATAACACGCAGTATTTCAAAGCAAATTATACCGGTATACGACAAACCTATGATCTATTACCCCCTGTCGGTTTTAATGCTTGCCGGGATCAGGGAAATGTTGATCATTTCAACGCCTACTGATATTCATTTATACGAAGAGTTGTTTGGCGATGGCTCTCATTTAGGGTTGGAAATTTCTTATAAAATACAACCATCTCCCGATGGCCTTGCCCAGGCATTTATTTTAGGGGAAGGGTTTATAGGAGGCGACAATGTTTGTATGATCTTAGGCGACAACATCTTTTATGGCTATAATTTCAGCAGTATCCTGCAGGAAGCAACTGAGCTTCAAGATGGTGCAACGGTTTTTGGCTATTATGTGAACGACCCGGAAAGGTATGGTGTGGTTGAATTCGACAATGTTGGCAAAGTGGTCAGTATTGAAGAAAAGCCGCCTCAGCCAAAATCAAACTATGCCGTTACCGGCCTGTATTTTTACTCGAACGATGTGGTTGAGAAAGCTAAATTCCTGAAACCCTCAGCCAGGGGCGAGTTGGAAATAACCGACCTTAACAGGCTATACCTTAACGAAAACCGTTTAAGTGTTAAACTGTTGGGAAGGGGATTTGCCTGGCTCGACACCGGTACGCACGACAGTTTATTGCAAGCTTCCAATTTTATAGCAACCATTGAGCAACGGCAGGGGTTGAAGGTATCGTGTATTGAAGAAATCGCATTTAAAAAAGGGTATATCAGCCGTGATGAGTTGATAAAGCTGGCAGAGCCGTTGAAGAAAAACCAATATGGTGAGTACCTGCTGAGACTTGCCGAAAAACAAATTCTATCTTTTTAAACAGTTAAAATGAATATTATTAAAACAAAAATACCGGGGCTACTGATTATTGAGCCTGACGTATACGAAGACAGCCGTGGTTATTTTTTCGAGAGCTACCAATATGAAAAATACCTTGAGGCAGGGATTAATTGCCGCTTTTTACAGGATAATGAATCTAAATCAGCCAGGGGGGTGGTCCGTGGGCTTCATTACCAGCTCGAACCATACGCCCAGGCAAAACTGGTACGGGTAATTTACGGGAATGTTTTTGATGTAGCTGTTGATATCCGGAAAGGTTCGCCAACATTCGGGCAATGGTTCGGCACTGAACTCAATGGGGGAAATAAAAAGCAACTATTTATACCGAAAGGATTTGCCCATGGATTTTCTGTTTTGAGCGAAACAGCTGTTTTTGCATACAAATGCGACACATTTTATTCGAAAGAAGCCGAAAGAGCAATAAAATTTAACGACCCGGCACTTAATATCAATTGGCGATTGACAGAAAAAGACATGATTATTTCAGCAAAGGATAATGTAGCCCCATTGTTTAATGAGGTGGAGATAAATTTCAATTTTTAATCGGGAAATGAACGTTTTAATTACAGGTACTTACGGACAGTTGGGGAGCGAGATTAAAGAACTGGCTGGCAATTACCCCAACCTGTCTTTTATTTTTACAGATATCGACACGCTCGATATTACAAGGGAGGAAAGCATAAATACCTTTTTCGAAAAGCATAAACCCGGTTTTGTGGTCAATTGCGCTGCATACACTGCGGTAGATAAAGCAGAGGAAGAGAAAGAAAAAGCCAGGCAGGTAAATACGGTAGCACCTGCAATCCTGGCCAAAGCCTGTAAAAATTTTAATGCAAAATTAATACATATCTCAACCGACTATGTTTTTGACGGGAAGAACCACCGCCCTTATGTTGAAACAGACCCAACCTGCCCACTCGGGGTTTATGGGGCAACAAAACTGGAAGGGGAGCAACTGGTTATGGGCCAGAACCCTGATACGGTGGTTATACGTACCTCATGGCTGTATTCATCGTATGGCCATAACTTTGTAAAAACGATGCTCCGCCTGGGGAAAGAAAGGGGTATATTAAAAGTTGTTGCCGACCAGGTAGGGTCGCCAACGTATGCCAGGGACCTGGCAAAAGTTATATTGGAAATAGCCTCACATACAAAAGAATCATTTGTTAACTTTGTAAACGGAATCTACCATTTCTCAAACGAAGGAGTTTGTAGTTGGTACGATTTTACAAAGGCTATCCACGAAATAGCCAATATAACGTGTAAAGTGGTGCCGGTTGGTTCCGGCGAATACCCCACATCGGCAAAACGCCCCTATTACAGTGTACTGGATAAAACAAAAATAAAATCAGTTTTTAAATTGAATATACCGTACTGGAAAGACAGTCTGAAAGAATGTATTGATAAGATTTTAATTGATTGAGAATGGAAAATCAGGAATTACTTCAACAGGTTATTGAGAAAGCAAAAGTATGGCTTTCAGATATATATGATGAGAAAACCCGCAAAGAAGTTCAAAAATTACTGGATAACGAAGATAAAACAGAACTAATAGATTCTTTTTATAAAGAGTTGGAATTCGGCACAGGCGGGCTTCGTGGGATAATGGGAGCCGGGTTAAACCGCATGAATATTTATACGGTTGGTGCTGCCACCCAGGGGTTGTGCAACTACCTGAAAAAGAATTTTGCCGGATTGCCCGAGATAAAAGTGGCAATTGGCCACGATTGCCGTAACAACAGCCGTTTGTTTGCCGAAAGCAGCGCAAAAATATTCACAGCCAACGGCATCAAAGTCTTCCTTTTTGACGACCTGCGCCCAACTCCTGAATTGTCGTTTGCGATCAGGGAGTTGAAGTGCCAGAGTGGTATTATTTTAACAGCATCGCATAACCCGAAAGAGTACAACGGCTACAAAGCCTATTGGGATGATGGTTCTCAGGTTGTAGCCCCCCACGATGTGAATATTATCGAAGAAGTAAAAAAGGTAAAAGCTGAAGACATAAAATTCAACGGTCCAGGCGAACTAATTACCATTTTGGGTGATGAGATGGATCAGAAATTTTTGGCAAAGGTCAAAACTGTTTCCATTTCTCCCGATATAGTAGAAAAGTATAAAGACCTGAAAATTGTATACACCCCTATCCACGGGACAGGAGTAAAACTTATTCCGGCTGCATTGCGTGCTTTTGGGTTTACTAATATTTACAATGTCCCCGAACAGGATGTGGTGAGCGGGGACTTCCCAACCGTAGTATCGCCAAACCCCGAGGAAGCAGCAGCCATGGAAATGGCTATAAAAAAAGCTGTTGGGGTAAATGCCGATGTAGTGATGGCTTCCGACCCTGATGCCGACAGGATTGGCGTGGCGGTGAAAAATGATAAAGGCGAGTATATTATAATCAACGGGAACCAGACAGCCCTCCTGTTTATTTATTACATTATCACCAAAATGAAGGAAGCAGGGGCAATGAAAGGGAATGAGTATATTGTGAAGACAATTGTGACCACCGAGTTGATTGCCGAAATTGCAAAACAAAACGATGTTGAGTATTTCGATGTTTACACGGGTTTTAAGTTTATTGCTGAAGTAATCAGGGAACTGGAAGGGAAGAAAAAATACATTGGGGGAGGCGAAGAGAGCTTCGGTTTTATGCCTGCTGACTTTGTGCGCGACAAAGATGCCGTTTCATCGTGTGCACTGATGGCAGAAATAGCAGCCTGGGCAAAAAGCCAGGGGAAAACCCTGTACGAGATGTTACAGGATATTTACCTTGAATACGGTTATTCAAAAGAAAAAATGAAATACGTGGTGAGGAAAGGTAAATCAGGTGCCGACGAGATTTTACAAATCATGGCCAAGTTCAGGAGCAACCCGCCCAAATCACTGGGAGGGTCGCCACTCGAAACTGTAAAAGATTATTTGTCAAGAATTGAGAAAAACCTGGCCAGTGGCGAAGAGAAAGCTATTGATAAAAGGACAACTTCCAATGTTTTGCAGTTTTTTACGCAGGATGGGACAAAAATCTCTATACGCCCATCGGGTACCGAACCAAAAATTAAATTTTACTTCGAAGTGAAGGGGCAACTGGGGTCGCGTGCCCAATTTGACGAGGCAGAACAAAAAGCCGAAACAAGAATTGACGCCATAATGGATGAGCTGGGGCTTTAAAGGCTATACATAAATCCACCGGGGGAACCTGAATGAAGCATTGAATTAAAAATTATTATAAAAAACAATCGCAAAATCAACAAAACAGAAACAGCATGAAAACCAACTTATTATTAATAGCAGTATTATTTTGCTCATTTGCAGTATTTGCGCAAAAAGAACCTGAGAAAATGACCCCCGGCATGACCGAGATATGGGATCCTGAAGTGAAAGTAATCCAACCCGGTAAAAATATTGGCGATGCACCTTCCGATGCCATTGTATTATTTGATGGCACAAATATCGACAAAGAGTGGACTAATAGTAAAGGGGGGGAGCCCGGCTGGAAAGTTGCCGATGGCTGTGTGACCGTGGTAAAAGGTACGGGGATCATTAAAACCAAACGAACCTTTGATAATTTCCAGTTACACATCGAATGGAGGACTCCCTCCGAAGTAGTGGGCAAAAGCCAGGGCAGGGGGAATAGTGGGGTCTTCCTTCAGGAAATATATGAAGTGCAGGTACTCGATAATTATAAAAACCGCACGTACCGGAACGGGCAGGCCGGCAGCATTTACAAACAATATGCACCATTGGTAAATGCCTGTAAGAAACCGGGGGAATGGCAAACTTACGATATCATCTACACGGCTCCTGTTTTTGCTGAGGACGGTACTTATGCATACCCTCCAAGGGTTACAGTAATCCACAACGGGGTACTTGTACAAAACAATGTCAGCCTGCGCGGGCCGACTGAATATATCGGGATCCCCGAATATTCGGTCAAACCACATGGCGCAGGGAGCATCGTCCTTCAGGACCACGGGAATCCGGTTAGCTATAAGAATATTTGGGTGAGGGAATTATAAAGTATTAAAAGGGATTCTCCTGTTGGATAATCTTTAAACAGCTTATGAGGGAGGGAGTATAATGAAAGGATTAATAAAAATTAAGACGATTCAATTACTGCTTTTTTTCCTTTTCTTCGGAATATATGAATCAGGTGCCAATACTCCTGCAATAAGATATGCAAGTGCAAAAAACGCACCTGTCTCCGGATGGGAAGGTTCTGCGGCAAGGGGGGCTGCTATTACGATATGGGCAGAAAACATTGGAAGCATTCGTGGCAACAGTACTCTGACTGTGTGTGGAGTTACTCTTGACAAGGATTCTGATTTTGCAGAATGGGGTGCAGATACCATGCCAAAAACCGCTAAAAACACGAAAAGAATAACATTTTGGCTGAATCCGGGCATGAGCGGCTCAGGAGGGATTTATGCCACCGTAAATGGTGTAAAAAGCAATGTGTACCCGTTTACATGCGACACTACCGGCAATATCAGGTTTGTAGATTACCAGAATGGCTCAGACAGTAATGATGGGAAAACATCTGCAACAACATGGAAAACACTCAATTATGCCGCAAACCAAATGAAGCCGGGAGACTTTATGTATCTTATGGGGGGTACTTATAGTGAGAGCCGTTTCAGTATCGGTTATTGGGAGTTTGCAACTGACTGGTATCCCGGCACTGACGCTGAACGCATCACTATGACAAGCTACCCCGGAGAAGAGGCTATCATAAGTACCGAGGTAGATGCCCGGTCGTCTTATTGGACATTTACCAATATTACATTCAAAGGAGACGGTACCCCTTATGAACTCCTATCTCTTGGAGACCGGAACGGATTTAGGGTTGATGCCCTGCATGGTGCCTCGGAAGGAATTAGTGCCATTGGAAACGAATTTACGGGTACGATGTGGCACGCCATGGATGGTTACGGGAATAATTTCATTATCCAGGGCAATTATATAAAATTTACTCCTGACCCAAACACTAAAAACGGAAGTGCGTATGCTTTATACATGTGTAGCGGGACAAACAGGGCGATAAAGGACAACGAGATACATGGCGGTGCAAAGTGGATCATTCATTATTATGATGAAAAGAGGACGAGTACTGAAGTTTACAAGGAAGTTTCCGGAGTAATTGAAGGAAATTGGTTTGATGCCACAAATAACGGAGGGATAGGGCTAAGAGGGGCTATTATTCTGGAAGTCGTTAATAACGGCAGCCCGCCTGTAGACATAGAAATGAAAGAAATGGTTATAAAAAATAATATTTTCTTTACCCGTGACGCCGGGCTTATACCCGGTTGGGCTATGATCTTTATGAGGAAAAATGCCAAAAATATTAAAATATACAACAATACTTTTTATAATATAAACAACAGTGCGATTTGGATAAATCATTCAAGTTCTGAGAATATCGATATAAAGAACAATATCTTTAGCGACATAGGTGCTTACGACATTGACACATATTCTTGGAACGGAAAGCCCAAACATATTACAGCCGTGAACAATCTCTACGACAATACCCCTAACCTTAATAATATAACCGATTCCAGCCCTGTTGCCGGATCTCCTCAATTTGTCAGCCCGGGCAATGATTTTCACTTAAATGAAGGTAGCCCGGCAATAGATAGGGGGTTAAAGATTAAAGGCTTAGTCCGTGATTATGCTTATATAAACCGCCCGCAGGGCCGTGGGTATGACATAGGCGCCTATGAATGGTATAGTGGGCAGCCGGTTTATAACCGAAATGGCAGGTAGGGTGCTCAAGGATCAGTGAAAAATCAGGGTGGATTAGGCATAAATCTTAGTAAGCCTGAAAAAGGGGGAAAGATATATCTGCCACACCTCTTTGTGTAGCTCTGAAAACTTTTATAAGGCAATGTAATAAATAGTAGTTTTTAGAGGTTCCCATTACCATACCAAAGTGTTTCAATCACCGGTTCCGCCACCCCGGGTACCCGGGGTCAGATTTGGCACTGCGTACCATCCGAACGCTTAGTTATTAGCTGCTGGGCTTTCTTCATTCAAGCCTTTTTAATGTTTACCAATTTCTTTTTTCTGTAATAAGTTGACATTAAAATTTGCCGTAGTTTGGACATATTATTTCTTTGTTACTGAAAATTTAAAATTATTGGCTTCAAAAAACTCAAATAAATTCATGTGCCGAATATCGTAATGTTTACAAGCAGCTGGTAATCTGGTTGACCTTTTCTCGCTTTCTGTTGTTACCATTATGTAATCCGATTGGTCTCCAAACATTCCGTCTTGTTCCATTATTTCGATAAGCATTGCGACCATCCATGGATCGGCTTGATCTTTTTCAGATTCAGGGTCAATTAATTTAGGGAAATTGCTTAATACATCCGGAACTAATTCAAGTTGCCTTTGTGATGTTGAAATGAAATTCAGTCTGAAGCTACTAATCCATTGGGCAAGTTCGTCCTTTTTAGTGGTTTTAGGGACAATTTCATCAAAAACAATTTGGTGCGATAATATTTTCTTTTGATCGAATAGATCTTCTAAATAAGCCCATAAATCAGGAAGTATTCGAATTGGATAAAACCGATGCATTGTAATAAAAGCACTGGCATCAATACAATATATTTTTCTTGCATCAGATTTCATTTATTAACCTATTTACTCTTAAACCGAGTGCATGAGCTGCATCAGTATAATTTATACGATTCGTGCCGATAGCTTCAAAAACGATATTGTAAAATGTCTCACCTCTGGATGCTCTGCTTTTTACTTCAGGTAAAACAAATCCTTTGGACTTGCTCTTTTTCTTATAAGTGGCTTTTATCTCATCAAGTAAAGCATAGAATTTTACATCAGGCAACAATCTTTCTTCTTTCAATCTTCTGAGATATACTTCACGGCTTACTTTAAGTTTTCGGGAATATGTCCCAATTTTCTCTAAATCATCTGTAGGAATAATGGTATTTAAGGGTGCAAGAAAACTACCGGCAAAAGTATTACACGCCCATTCTTCTTTTTGATTTTGCTCAACCCTATCAACAAGACACATGCCGGATTGATGATGTATAATGTGTGCTAATTCATGAAATATTGTAAAAATACGTCCGGTATAGCTGTGATTACTGTTAGTTACTATAATGTATGGCAAATTGTCTGTCATACAGAAACCTTGCAGTTCTTCCATTGGCATAGAAAATTGAAATATCAATATGCCAAGTTTTTCTTCAATTGCTGTCCGCCAATTTCTATATGCTACACTTTCAGATGCCCATTTTAATTGTTGGTCTATATCTATCCCTATCAATTCCCTTAATTGTGCAATTATATCTGCTTCATTCGTAAGTTTCTCAATATTTTTAATCCAGCCCAATTTTTTACTCCAATAGTTTTCTCCTTCCAAGTCATTGGCGATTCTTTGCAAATACGCACTTCTTCTTAAAGTGAGCAATATCTCTTTAGGAAGTAAACTATTAGCAGGAGAAAGATTTCTAAAGTCTTTCGGTTTTTTTATTTTAGTAGGGACTTCTGGTAAAAAGAAAACGGCAAGCTGTCTTTTATAATAAGTTGCCATATTTTGCAGCTTACCAAAAGGAATGTCTTTGCCTTTTTTTTCCCAATCATTATAGCGGTCAGAATTAACAGAAAGTTTTTCAGCTACCTCATCAACATTATATCCCGCTTCTTGTCTTGCCCACAGCAAAACATTTGGGTTTATATTTACGTTAATTCTTGCCATTTTTTACCTACAAAGTTATTTGTTTTATTCTATTTTTTTATCTTTTGACAAACATTATATTCTTTTAGTTTCTGTCTATTTCGCCTTGCAGCTAACGGTTTGGCTATGGTGCGTGCCACTTTCATTTAACGTATTTTTCTGTTTGCAAATATATTAATTTATAGCACTCAATGTTCATGTTTACAACTATTTGTGGCATGCACTATGAGCCTTTGTGTGTGCCCAGCATGAGCATGTGCGCACACTATTTAAAAGCTCTGAATAAATTCGTAAAATACAAATTTTCAGTTGGATTAAATAGTTGTGTGCAACAATTAATTTCCAGAGGGTGTAAGTCCCTTACGGGCGGGGGTAACGCTTCGAACCGTTAGCAAGTGGCAAGGTGGTTTACCGCGAGGTATGCACTGAAGGGGGCGGAGCGTAAAAAATGCCCGGTGGGCATTTTAGGGAAGAGCCAGAATGCAGGGTAGGTGACGTCCAAAAGCCTGATTTACCAGGAAGTGTTTATTAAGTAGTCTCTGCAAGAAAACGCCAATAATTTCGTTACTCTTGTTTTGAAAACAGTCGATTACACCAGTAAACTCCTTGTTTTCAAAACTGCGAAAGCCTCATTCTTGACGTTTTCTTATCAGAGACAGAGTTTTCGTGCAAACACTAAGTAGGTTCAGCAGGGATTGGAGGAAGGAACATGCTATTACCTGGGGAGGCCTCACCAATTCATAGAATTAGTGAGAAGTCAGCAGATGCCATAGTACCTGACAGTAACGAGC
>UOEP01000218.1_pt1 | contig 11520 bp, 5 predicted proteins | sample 1989931 | NCBI WGS metagenome assembly UOEP01 (sample SAMEA4712198, study PRJEB27164) | hydrothermal vent metagenome | biome: marine basaltic hydrothermal vent biome; feature: marine hydrothermal vent; material: mineral | place: Pacific Ocean | collected 2011-06-14/2011-07-23 | depth 1691 m
CAAGAAAATATCCGACAAGGATTGAAGTAAAACACGACAGAAAAATCGGATGGATTGTAATTGACCAAATTCGGACTATTGACAAACAAAGAATAATTAAAGTTTTGGGAAGACTATCACAACCTGAAATGAAAGAATTGAAATCGGTGATTAAAGAGACTTTAGTAGATTGACAGAAAAAAAACAATGGGTAATCGAGTAGCCCGCCCCGCCAGTAAACACTGACAGGGAGAGGCTCTCACACCACCGTACCCCGACTTTCGGGGCAGGCTATACGGGTCTCGTATACGGCGGTTCGCCAAGTATCGGCATTTCGCTCTTTACACCAAAATACTTTCTGCCCTTATTTAAAATATGGCTAGACTGGGTCACCCCAAGAGCTTCCATATCGAATTACAGGCAAACCTGACGTTCAGCCCTTCCCTAACTTGTGAGACCTCTGTATTTTTGTTACAGCTCGTTACTGTCAGGTACTATGGCGTCTGCTGACTTCTCACTAATTCTATGAATTGGTGAGACCTCCCCAGGTAATAGCATGTCCCTTCCTCCAATCCCTGCTGAACCTACTTAATAAACACTTCCTGGTAAATCAGGCTTTTGGACGTCACCTACCCTGCATTCTGGCTCTTCCCTAAAATGCCCCACTGGGGCATTTCTTAACGGTCAGCCCTGTGCTTGCTTATCCGGTTTATTAAGCCTCGTATCCAGTTTCTGTTCGCCTGCTGAGTTCTCATGACTAAAATTCATGAATTATTCAGGTTAAATACCCAATAAGGAATAAGAAATATCCAAATAAGGGGTAGGTGCCAATTTTTTAGTTTTTTATTTATGCCATTTTAGCAGTTTTGATCTGTTAGTGGGTAGTGCCAAGTCAAGTATAACTTACGGAGCCAAGCCTTGTTCTCACTTTTATAAGCATTTACCCCACCATTTCCCTTATTTGTTTGCCATAACCTAAAAAGCTATATTCGCCCTAATTAGTGTTTGCAAGAAAACTCTGTCTCTGATAAGAAAATGTCAAAAATGAGGCTTTCGCAGTTTTGAAAATAAGGAGCTTACTGGTGTAATCGACTGTTTTCAAAACAAGAGTAACGAAATTATTGGCGTTTTCTTGCAGAGACTAATTAAAACCCATCTTTTGCTACAATGAATGCACTTGAAAAGGAATTGGTTATTTCTTTTAGGAATGGAAATCAAAAAGCTTTTGAACTGATTTTCAAGGCCTATTACAAACGCTTGTGTAGTTATGCCATCACCTTTTTACACCAAAAAGAAACCACCGAAGACCTTGTAAAAGATATGTTCCTGAGGATGTGGGAAAAACGGGGGGAGTTTAATATTACAACTTCATTATCCGGGTATTTATTCAAATCTACCCGCAATGCTTGTTTAAATTACCTTTCGCGTGAAAAAGAAAAGAACAGGTTAATTTCAGACAATGAAATCAATCTGGCCAACCTGCATGTTGACCAGCATTCCGGCCACGACTACCCTGTTGCCAACCTTATTGAACAAGAGCTGGAAGTAAAAATAAGGGGTGAGGTTGATAAGCTTCCGCAGCAGTGCAAAGAAATATTTAAGCTGAGCCGTTTTGAAGATTTATCACACAGGCAGATTGCAAAACAGCTCAATATCTCGGAAAACACCGTTAAGGTACAGATATACCGTGCATTGTCAAAACTAAGAGTGGCACTAAAACCTTACCTGCCAATTCTTATTATACAGGCCATTGCCCAACTTTAAGCACAACAATTATTCAGTTGCCAGTCTCAGTTCTCAGTGGGTGTATGGCAAATTCCATTTTTATCAACAACGGATTAATTACATTTTTTTTAACATCAATATTCAAAATAAACTAATCTTTAAGGGGGAACTCCAACTAACGTCAATGTATGACAGGGCTGAAATCCCGGAAGGCAATAATTGAAGCGTATAAAGGGGATTAGCTACAAGCTGCAAACCGGTTCCCCTACCGGGTGCGGAGGTTCTTATAAGGAAATAGTTTAAAAATTAAATATTTATTAAAAAAAATCACACCCGTTTGTAATACCACCTCCCCTTTTTTGTGTCATCATAACAGAACCCATAAATAATGAATACGAAAACCGACATTCCAAAAGAAATAAAAGCTTCCCTTGTAAGTTATTTATCGGGGCAGATAGCTGATAAAGATTTCAATATTTTAAATCAATGGATTCAGGAGAACGCTGAAAACAAGAGATTATTCGACCAGGTAAATGATATATGGCAGGCAACGTCAAGTTTGAATCAAAAACTAAATTTCGATACAAACAAAGCATGGGATGAAATCTCAAAACAATTGGACAGCCCGCCATCTAATATTAAACCTGCCGGGAGAATATATTCCGAACTAATAAAAATAGCAGCCGTATTCGTTTTTGCCCTGTTTTTGGGAGGGATGGTATTCTATTTCATCGATAAAAATAATTATCAGCCACAAACGGTTGAGTTTGTTGCCCCGTTGGGGTCGCGTTCGTTTTTAAAAATGCCTGACGGCACAAAAGTATGGCTTAACGCAGGCACAAAAATTCAGTACCGTAACGATTATGGGTTGGATAACCGTAAGATAACCCTGGCCGGCGAGGCTTTCTTTAATGTGGCAAAAAACAAAAAACTCCCGTTTATAGTACAAACATCAGCAATCAGTATTACTGCATTGGGGACAAAATTTAATGTAAAAGCTTATGCTGAAGAAAACAGCATAGAAACAACTTTAATTGAAGGTTCTGTAAAACTTGAAAGTTTGGATGCAAGGTTTCAGGAACCGTTGGTTTTAAGCCCCAATGAAAAAGCAGTTTATACAAAATCTTCCAGGAAGATGGCAGTATCCGGTAATAATAAAGATATAGGTAAAATAGAAAAGAAACCTCAATCGAAACCATCCCTCACGCTCTTTAAATCAGTTGACACCAAACCGATTATTTCATGGAAAGAAAAGAGGTGGGTCATAAGTAATCAAAAGTTAAGCGAGCTTTCAGTGAAATTAGAAAGGCGGTACGATGTGAATTTCATCTTCGAAAATGAAAGGTTAAAAGATTATGCCTTTGGAGGTACTCTTGAAGATGAAACCCTTGGCCAGGTATTAGAGGTTATAAGTTTTGCCGCTCCCATAAAATATGTAATCGATAAAAGGACTGTATATATAAAAGAAGATGTTGACAGGATTAAGAACTTTAAGGATTTACTGATGGAATAGAATTAAAACCATTAATTAAAATTGGGAAGTCGTACCGGACTTCCCAATTACATAGTGTTAATTTTCGTTGCCTAATATTGGTAGTATGCAGGCAACAAATTATTTAACTTTAATAGAACAAATTTATGAAAAAAAATTGTAATCGATTGTCTTGTTCATTAAAACAGGACATTAAAAGTTTTATGCTTATGTCTAAGCTAACCGTACTCTTGAGCATGTTTTGCGTTTTACAGTTGTCGGCAACTGTTTATTCCCAAAGCACGAGGCTCTCTCTAAACTCTTTGAACAAAACAGTAAAAGAAGTTTTCCTGGAGATTGAAAACCAAAGTGAATTCAGGTTTTTCTACAACGAAAAATTTATAGACCTAAACAAACGGGTAGGTTTTAATATTTCAGACGAAACGATTGAAGATGTAATGTCAAAACTGTTTGAGAATTCAACGGTAACTTATAAGGTTATGGGCAATAACCTTATTGTCATTACTCCAACTACAGTGTTTCAGGAGAATACAGTCAAAGGAAAAGTAACTTCTGAAAACGGCATCCCAATCCCGGGGGTAACGGTTGTAATAAAAGGAACCTCTAGCGGGACAATTACCGATACAGACGGTAATTATCAAATTTCTGTAAATGACGGTGCTGTGCTGGTTTTTTCTTTTGTTGGTATGAAAACCCAGGAATTCAGTGTTGATGGCAGATCTGAAATCAACGTAACAATGGTTGAAGACGTAATTGGCCTGGAAGAGGTAGTAGCCATTGGTTACGGCACCATGAAAAAATCGGACCTGACAGGCTCGGTTTCCCAGGTAAAAACTGAAGAACTGGAAGCTGTTCCGGTTTATAATATGGAACAGGCACTTAAAGTTGGTGCAGCCGGGGTAAGGGTTACTCAAAACTCGGGGACCCCCGGTTCAAGGATAGAAGTGAGAATCCGCGGCGGGAACTCAATGATTGGTGACAACCAACCGCTGTATGTTGTAGATGGTTTTCCGGTAACCGGCAGCGTTGACTTTCTGAACCCTTCGGATATTGAATCGGTTGACATTTTAAAAGATGCCTCAGCTACTGCAATTTACGGGTCAAGAGGGGCAAATGGCGTTGTAATCATTACTTCGAAGAGAGGAAGGAAAGGCCAGAGAAGTAAAATTGAGGTCAACAGTTATTATGGGATACAAAAAGAGATCAACCGCTACGATTTACTTGATGCAAAACAATATGCTATCATTGCAAATGAATGGTTGAAAAACGATGGAAAAGAGCCGTTTTTTAATGTAAACCAGGTTCAAAACCCAGGAACAGACTGGCAGGATGCAATTTTTCGCACCGCACCGATTAATAACCATACCATTTCATTTTCCGGGAGTTCTGAAAAAACAAGATTCTCCTTTTCAGGGAACTATTATGACCAGGACGGGATATTAATTAATTCCGGCGTAAAAAGAGGGTCGGCCAGGCTAAACCTGGACCATGAAATGAATAGCTGGTTGAAAATGGCTGTCAACCTGAATTTGTCCAGGAGGGAACGATTCACTGTTAGTGTAGATAATGGGGCACGGGGAACCTCTATGCTCTCTGCAGCAGCATCTGCCCCGCCAACATTACCAATTTACGATGCCGATGGGCAATACACACAAATTGAGCAAGCCTACACTTTTGGCTCGGCCGATATGAGGAACCCTTTATTATGGAGTGAAAATAAGAACCGCTCATTTGCTAATTCTGTTATTGGGAATACAACATTCGATATTAAAATTACGGATGAACTGTCATTCAGGACACTTTTGGGGCTTGAATACACAAATGTATTTACAGACAGGTTTTATCCTATCATCTTTAATAACGACAGGGGGTACGGAGCACAAGGCAACTCATACAGTAATTCTTTCCTGAATGAGAATATTTTGACCTATTCAAAAACCTTCAATGAGGTGCATAGCCTAAACTTAATTGGTGGTTATACTTACCAGACAAGTATGTACAGGTCGTCTTATATAGCCGTAAGCGGCTTTGCCAATAACACCACAGAAAACTATGACCTCTCGGCAGCCGAAACCGTTGAAAACCCAAGTTCCGGCTATTCGGAATGGACCCTGGCTTCATGGTTGGCAAGAGCCAATTATTCTTTTGGTAATAAGTACATGGTCACAGCGAGTATAAGGGCTGACGGGTCATCAAGGTTCGGGAGCAATCATAAATGGGGTTTCTTCCCTTCCACAGCTTTAGCCTGGAGGGTCTCTGAAGAAGCATTTATGCAGGATATAGCATTTATCAGCGACCTGAAATTAAGGGCAAGTTACGGGATAACAGGTAACACGGCATTGTCGCCATACCGCTCCCTTGACCGAATGTCATCGGTAAAAGCAATTTATGGCAACCAAACCGATGAGATTGGGTTTGTCCCTTCAGGAATATCCAACAGCAACCTAAAATGGGAAACCACTGGCCAGCTTGACATCGGTTTTGACTTAAGCATATTGAACAACCGCTTTAGGTTTACTTTCGATTATTACAATAAAAAAACAAAAGACCTTCTGGCTTCCGTACCGCTTCCCCCTTCCGTTGGGTTTAGCTCGATACTAAAAAATGTGGGAGAGATTGAAAACCAGGGAGTTGAGTTAAGTATAAATGCCGATATCTTAAGAAGTGGATTCAAATGGGATGCTTCGGTACAAATATCTGCAAACAGAAACAGAGTGGTTAAAATTGCCGGGGGCAGCGATATATTGAGTGCAGGGCAAGGAGCATTGTGGCCAAGTTCAAATATCGCCAGGGAAGGAGAGCCATTGGGCGTTTTTTATGGCCTAAAGGAAGACGGGCTGGATGAAAATGGCTTTATAAAATATAAGGATATCAACAACGATGGGGTTATTAACTCTTTAGACCGTGTTATATTAGGAAGCCCGTACCCCGACTTTATTCTTGGGTTTAGCTCAAATTTCTCTTACAAGGATTTTGAACTGAACTTTACGTTAGACGGTGTTTACGGGAATAAAATATTCAATGCAACCGGAGGGACACAACTAAATTCATTCCAAAGGGGAAACAACCAATTTGCCAGGATCATGGGTAATTACTGGACGGCCGAAAACCCTGACCCCAATGCAAAATACCCTAAAATAAGTAAGGCAACCCAAATTACCGTATCCGACCGTTTTATTGAAGACGGGAGTTATTTGAGGGTAAGGTCTGTAAAACTCGCATATAACCTGCCCGTAACAAAGTTAGGGATGCCCTGGTTCGGAAAGGCCCAGGTGTATTTATCAGGAACTAACCTTTTCACATTTACCAACTATACGGGACTCGACCCTGAAGTAAACACCAGGGGGACAGACTCTTCAGACATAAGTAATCGTTTGAGGATCGGGCACGACCAGAGCGGTTATCCGAATGCCAAGATATATGCCGTTGGTTTAAAACTTAGTTTCTAATCTTAAAAGTTAAAAAATCATGAAAAAAATAACTATAATACTTCTGTTGTTTGTCCTGTTTTCATCGTGTGAGAATATGTTGGAAGAAGTCCCAAAAAGCTTTGTTTCAAGGACAAATTATTATCAAAACGAATCAGATGCCGAAGGTGCTATTGTTGGTGCATATTCAGCTCTAAGGACAGACTTTTATGGCATCACTTATTACCTTATGGTAGAACTGCATGGCGATTTCCTGGAAGGCAGGGGTTCACAGGCTCCTATAAGCCTCTTTAACCAAATCCTAGACCAAAGGAATATTAACCGTGCCGCCTCAAACTGGTCTACTTTATACAGCGCCATTAACCGTACAAATGCGGTTCTGGATAATGTTGCGAAAATTGAAGATATCAGTCAGGAAGCCAAAACAAGGATACTTGCCGAAGCACATTTTTTAAGGGCATTGGCATATTTCAACCTGGTAAGAGGCTGGGGTGCTGTACCTATCAAAACCTCGGAAAGTGTCGATTTAAGTACAGTAAGCTCGCCAAGAGAGCCCGAAAGCAAGGTGTATGAGTTAATCATCCAGGATGCAATTGCTGCAGAGAGCGGGTTGCCGGAGGTAGGTGACGAAACCGGCCGTGCCTCAAAGTGGGCGGCAAAAATGCTACTGGCCCATGTTTATCTGACATTAGAAAACTGGGGGTTGGCTGCCGAAAAAGCAAACGATGTAATCACCGGTGGGCCTTATTCCCTGGTTACCGTATCAAAACCCGATGATTTCTATAAAATATTTGCAACCGAAACGAATTCGGAAGATATTATGTCGTTGCACCACTCTGAAACAAGGGAATCTTCAATTCAGACTTTTATCCACCGGGGCAAGGCATACCCGTACAACTACAAAAGCAGGGGCTATTTTGCATGGCTTCCAAAAATGAATTCATTTATTGGGTATAGCTGGGATGATAACGACTTAAGGAAAAAATTCAATTTGTACACAAAATACCAAAATGCAGACGGAGAGTGGGTCTCATTACCTGAGTCTTACCCTGTACTTTTCAAAAAGTTTATTACAGACCCCAATGGCATAAGCCTTTACAGTATCCCGATTTACAGGTTTACAGAGGCTTTCCTGTTTTATGCCGAAGCTTCCTGTATGGCTGAGGGCTCACCGTCCCAGCTGGCTTTGGAAAGGTTGAATATGATAAAACGGAGGGCTTACGGATATGACCCGGCGGTTGCTTCACCTGTCGATTACCCGGCAGGTATGAGTAAAGAGGATTTCCGCGATGCGGTTTTAAAAGAACGGGGATACGAATTCATCCTTGAAAGGAGGCGCTGGTGGGACCTGAAAAGGACAAACAGAGTCAGGGAAGCGATGCAGGCTGTAGGAAAAACGTTCATCAATGAACGTTTGCTTTGGCCTATTGCCGAAGATGAAATAAATAATAATCCTGCAATAAACCAGGAAGACCAGAATCCGGGTTATTAATAAATTTAAACAGCCTATAAATCCCGGTAGTTCATTCCTACCGGGATTTGTTTTCATAATATACGAAAGCAATGCTTACCTTTCGGGAAAACAATCCTTGCAAAAAAAAATACGCATAGCCGCAGCTACGTGATTTTTTTTGTAGGCACTAATAAGCTCCCTGCTTATTTCTTACTCTACATAAAGCACTGGGGCTTAAAAAGAGGCCCGGTGTAGATACACATTCCCGGGTAGCCGGGGAATAGCATGAATTAAAATCAGGTATTTTTAAGGGGCAGCCTGTTCAATTTAAAAATAAAATACTATTATTGAATAATCAAAGAAAATAAGAAGACTTATAATGAAGTTGTTTTATCCAACAACCTTGTGAAACATAAAGATGAATACTATGAAAACAGTAAAAACTATCGTTTTAAAAGAAATAAACAGGATAATACGAATTCTAATAATCCTCATTATTGGACTATTTATAATAAACTGTTCTCAGGATACAGGCCTCCCTAAACCTGTAATCCCCAACCTAAGGTACTATTATCCACCTGCTGAGGTCAACCATCGTATTATCGAAGTTGATATTTGTGTATATGGCGGGACAAGCGGAGGAGTAACCGCGGCAGTCCAGGCAGCCCGGATGGGGAAAAAAGTTGCCCTGCTGGAATTTGGGAAACACATTGGAGGGCTCACAAGTGGGGGGCTTTCCCATACCGATGGAGGCAGCCCCGAAATATGTGGCGGAATCGCCCGCGAATTTTACAATACAGCCGGGCAAGGTGATTTTAGGCCTTCTATTGCAGAAAATATCTTCCTTAAAATGCTTGATGAAGCTAAGGTTAAAACTTATTTATTGTGCCAATTAGATAAAGTGGGTAAGGAAGGAAACCGGATTGTCTCAATTACCATGGAGAACGGCCTTGAGGTTCGGGCAAAACAATATATCGATTGCACATACGAAGGCGACCTGATGGCAAAATCCGGTGTTTCTTTCACTACCGGACGCGAATCAAATAAAACTTATGGCGAAACATATAATGGAATCCGTACTCCCGGGAAAGGCGGGCATAACTGGCCTGTAAACATCGACCCGTATATTATCCCCGGCAACCCTTCCAGTGGGTTACTTCCCCGTATTAATAACAACCCGGGAACCGTGGGAGATGGCGATAACCGTATTCAGGCCTATTGTTTCCGTATGCGGCTGACTCAAAAGGACCCTTTGCCATTCCCAAAGCCCTTTAACTATAACCCGCTGCAATACGAACTCCTTGTCCGTTTATTTGAATCGGGTACTGACCCTGATCCTCGTTTTAGTATCGACACAAACAACCACCATTTATTTAAAGGTGCATACTTTATCGACTATGTCGGGGGTAACTATGAATGGCCGGATGGTGATTATATTACACGTGAAAAAATATTTCAGGACCACGTGAGTTATCAACTGGGGGTTATGTGGTTTCTTACTCACGATAAGCGCATACCTGAAAAATGGCGGAATGAATTTGTAAAATGGGGGTTGCCTCGCGATGAATACCGGGAAACAAACGGGTGGACACATCAACTCTACATTCGCGAAGGGCGCAGAATGGTAAGTGGCTATATTATGACAGAACAAAATTGCCTTGGAGAAAAAATACCGGAGTACCCAATTGGTATAGGCTCATACAATATGGATTCCCATCACTGCCAAATGACTGTTATCGATGGTGCTGTTCGTAATGAGGGGAATGTAGAAGTAAAAGTTAATCCGTATCTGATTGCTTATCGTGCGGTCACTCCTAAAAAAGGGGAGTGCTTAAATTTACTTGTCCCTATTGCTTTGTCAGCATCTCACATAGCTTATGGCTCTATTAGAATGGAGCCGGTCTTTATGGTACTGGGGCAGTCGGCCGGAACGGCAGCTGCCCATGCAATTGACGAATCTTGTGCAGTACAAGACATTGATTATCAAAAATTACGGGAAAGGCTTATTATGGATAAACAAAAATTGCAACTGCCGGATACCCAATAAAAGTTTGTACCTGAATTGACTAAACCAACTTATAATACGAACCAATGAAACGACGTAAATTTATAAAAACCTCAGCAGTAGGTTCAGCCGCTTTTGCAACCTCCGGGCTATTTGTTTTCAACCAGGCAGCTTCAAAAGAGGCTGATTTATCAAAATATTGTTTTCAATCGGAGCGTAATATCCCAATCGCATACAAAGTCGATATAGTGGTGATTGGAGGTTCAACAGCAGGCGTTGCAGCAGCAGTGAGTGCCGCACAAAACGGGGCAACAGTTTTTTTGGCCGCACAGGAACCATACCTGGGAGAAGATATTTGCGGGAATTACCGGTTTTGGGCAAATGATAAAGGGGCGTTACAAACAGAACTGGCTAAAAAGATATTTGGCGGTGGACTGCCAACTCCCCTGCATGTTAAGAATGTGCTGGATAACGAACTAATAAATAATAATATTGATTTCCTGTACTCAAGCTACGTTACCGACATCCTTTTGGATGGCAACAATCAACCGGCCGGAGTAGTCATCTCCAACCGTTCGGGCAGGCAGGCTGTAGTAGCCAAAGTAATTATCGATGCCACTCCCCGGGCAATGGTTGCCCGGATGGCAACCCCGGGATTTATGAAATACCCGGCAGGGAAGCAGCGGTTTAAATTTGTGGTAGTTGGCAATGATAAAAAAAGTGGTAGTAATTTCTCGGCACGTGAAATGCCCGAGCCGATACATGTTGATGGGAATACTTACAAGGCTCTGGATTATACCATCGATATTGAGATGAAAGATGGTAGTTGGGCATCGTTTGCCGAAGCCGAGCAACAGATACGCGGCCTTACATGGGATGCCAACCAGGTAGATTCATCTGACCTGATCTTTCAGGTGCCTCCCGATTATATGTCCGGGCAAAAACGCTGGTCCAAACCGGAAGTGGATGAAGAAGCCATCAACCTCAAAGTTTTTAAACCACGGAAGATTGAAAATATCTTTGTTTTGAACGGTTGCGCTGACCTTTCCAGGGAAGCAGCATCAAATTTACTTCAACCGGGAGGCTTAATCCGTATTGGTGAAAGAATAGGAACCGAAGCAGCAATAATTGCATCGAATACCCCTGAATTAAAAACCCCCCACGTACCGGGGAAACCGGGAGAATCCATCTTAAAAGGTGATGTTGGCGAACTTCTGGAAGGATTACGCCCATCAAGGAATATAGGCACCCTGAAAGCAAAAGAAACTACATTGCCCATTTTGGCTGAATACGATGTGGTGGTGATGGGTGGTGGTACATCAGGGGCACCTGCAGGGCTGGGTGCTGCCCGGAAAGGGGCAAAAACTCTGGTGCTTGATTATATGCACGGGTTAGGAGGTGTAGGGACATTAGGTATGATCGGCCGCTATTACCACGG
>UOEP01000063.1_pt1 | contig 11451 bp, 7 predicted proteins | sample 1989931 | NCBI WGS metagenome assembly UOEP01 (sample SAMEA4712198, study PRJEB27164) | hydrothermal vent metagenome | biome: marine basaltic hydrothermal vent biome; feature: marine hydrothermal vent; material: mineral | place: Pacific Ocean | collected 2011-06-14/2011-07-23 | depth 1691 m
AAGCAGCGTTTAGCTCCTTCGGACCTGCTTTCGGCGGGGCGGTAAAACCCAATGTATCAGCCATGGGGCAAAACACAGCATTGCAAAACACAAACGGATTGATAACAACAGGAAGCGGCACATCCTTTTCATCGCCTGTTTTAGCAGGGATGGCAGCATGCCTGTGGCAGGCATATCCCGAGTTCCCGGCAATGGAAATTAAACAGATTATTGAAGAAAGTGCCAGCCAATACGACAACCCCGACTCATTATTGGGCTATGGTATCCCTGATTTTAATATTGCTGCGCAAATTTCAGGCAGCCGGGAAATATTCATACACCTGCCTGATGAGAAGTGGGCGTATTTCCCCAATCCTTTTAAAGACCATTTAGTGTTAAAAGACCTGGGAGATACTTTTAATGATGAGGTTCAGATTGAGCTTTTCGGAGTGAATGGGATTAAATATCTACAACACAACTATTCAAACCGCAATACAATAGTTATAAACAAGTTGGAATCCATCCCTTCAGGAGTTGTGATTATAAAGATAAAGACCCCCAGGCATACATATATCCAAAAACTAATAAAAATAAGGTAAATAAAATGGATACAAGACTGACACTTTCCGAGTTAAACCTTCGTATAAAAAATGTATTAACCGATGCTTTCCCGGGAACGGTTTGGATAGTGGCAGAAATTAGCGAGCTGAAGTTAAACAGGAGTGGGCACTGTTACCTCGAATTAATCGAAAAAGAACAAAACAGCAATAAGATTATTGCACGCTCAAGGGCAACCATCTGGTCGTATACGTTCAGGATGCTGAAACCCTATTTCGAAACTACAACAGGGCGTGAGTTTTCGTCAGGAATAAAAATACTGGTACAGGTGGCTGTTGAGTACCATGAGGCTTTCGGGCTTAGTCTGAACATAAAAGATATTGACCCTGCCTACACCATGGGCGACCTTGCCAGGCAACGGCAGGAAATTATCAATAAGTTAATTGAAAACGGGGTTTTTGAAATGAACAAGGAACTCCCCCTCCCTGTTGTCCCGCAAAATATTGCCGTTATCTCTTCTGCAACAGCAGCAGGGTATCAGGATTTTATCGAGCAGTTGGAGAATAATGAATATGGTTTCAGGTTTTACCACCGGCTTTATGAAGCTTATATGCAGGGTAGCGATGCCGTGCCAACAATTATTGCAGCCCTCGAACGGATTTTTGAACAGGAAAGTTTTTTTGACGCAGTTGTAATCATCAGAGGAGGAGGTGCCCAGGCCGACCTGAATTGTTTCGATAATTACGACCTGGCTTTTAATATTACACAATTCCCTATACCTGTAATTACCGGGATCGGGCACGAAAAAGACGATACCATTGCCGACATGGTGGCACACACCCGGATGAAAACACCAACTGCCGTTGCTGAATTCCTGATTGCCGGGGCCAAACGTTTTTATGAAAGGCTGCTGAGCCTGGAAAACCAGGTTGTTGGTTTATCAAAAGAAATTGTTGAACGCGAAGCTCTAAAATTAGAGCGGTTTAGTTCCGGGGTTGTCAATGCCGGGCAAAAGTACCTGGTTGATAATGAGAACAGGCTAAACAGATTCGGGAAAGATTTTAAGATTGCAGTGAATAACTACACTTTCAATAAGTCGAGGGGATTAAGCAATATTGCCCATTCAGTAGAAACCCAAACTATATTTTATTTCCTGAACAGGAAAAATGAACTAAAAAGGTATACCCTGTCAGCACGAGTCTTAAACGACAGGATTATAGGGAAAAGGCAGGACACGCTTAAATATTTTAATGAAAGCCTGAAGAGTACGCTTCAGTATTTTTTTCAAAAAGAGCACGACAGGATTCATTTTAACGAAAGGTCGGTAAAACTACTCGACCCTAAAACTATCCTCGAACGCGGCTATACCCTCACTCTGCAAAATCAGAGAATCGTAACATCATCAAAAAAACTGAAGGAGGACGATGAACTTGAAACCAAATTTTTTGACGGATATGTAAAAAGTAAAATTGTAAAAAAATAGAATCATGGCAGCAAAAAAGATAACTTACAAAGAGGCTATTTCTGAAGTTGAAGAAATATTGGGGCAAATTGAAACAGAAGAATTGGATGTTGATGTTTTGGCAGAAAAAGTAAAACGGGTTTCCGCCCTGATAAAATTGTGCAAAGATAAACTGCAAAAGACCAATGAACAGGTGGAGCAGATATTGAAAGAAATGGATGAGTAATTGTAGTCTCTTTAGCCTGAATAATTCAGGTTAGAGCAGTATTGACCCGGGACACTGTAATAATAATGGCACGCCTCGTGGACGTGCCACTATTATTATCTCTTTTTAAAGGATTTCTCTAACCTGAATTATTCAGGCTAAAACTTAAAGTCTACTCCAAACATAAAATACCTTCCGGCTTGTGGGTAGTAGCCGTCCATTTTCTGACGTTTACCTTCGTAGAAATAGGAATAAACCCAGGCATTAGATTCATACATAACATTCATCAGGTTGTTAGCCATTGCATGTATTATGATTTCTTTAAACAGCCCTGTTGAAAAAGAATAGTCTACCCTCAGGTTGTTCACGAAATAGGCATCGAGTTTGCGGCTTTCGCTCGAAGTGTTGTCAATAAACTGGTCGCCGACAAACAATGAGATAAACCTTATATTGAAATTTTCTGCCGGGCTGTAACTGAATTGACTATTTACAATTGTACCGGGAGAGAATGCCAGGTCAGTTTCCCCAAGTTCAAACGACCTTTGCCCCCATGTATCCCAGTCGTCAACAAATTCCGTAAAATTATTGATCTTATTTTTACTAAATGTTGCATTCACATCCCATTTAAGTTGTGGTGCCAGTTTTATACCTGCCTGAAGCTCAATACCCGACCGGTAGCTATTGTCAACATTTACCATAATTGGCGCACCTACGTCATTAATCTCCCCGGTAAGGATCAACTGGTCTTTATATTTCATGTAGTAAAGGTTGGCTCCTACCATTAAGTTTGCCGACTTAAAACTATATCCCAATTCAAGGTCATTAAGTGTTTCATGCACAGGTTGCGGCCCTTCGGGGTTGGCATCGGTATAGTTGGCACGGTTTGGTTCACGATTAGCACGGGCATACGAAAAATAGATATCCTGATTCGGGGCTGGCTGGAAAAACAGGCCTAATTTAGGATTGAAAAAATTAAATTTATGCGATTGGGTAAGGTCGCGTAAGTCATCGTCGATACCCCCAATCTCATAATCAATATGGCGGACCTGTAAGTCGGCATATAGGTTTAACTGCCCTGTAAGCTGGTAACTGTATTTTGTAAAAAGGTTATAGTCCCGTTTCAGCCCGGTACCGCGGTACCACTCATGGTTAGGGTTGCTGTTTGAAGCATACCTTGCCCAGATCACCTGCCCGAAATGGTCGCCATCGTAAGTATTCCAGCCGCCACCAAAGGATAAGTCACTTTTTGCTTTCTTGTAGTTCAGAGAAAAAATAAGCCCGTAAAAATTGTTGTCCAGCCATTTGCGTTGCACAAGGTCTGTCCTTTCAATTGTTTCCCCTCCGATTGTAACAGCCGGAAGCAGGTAATCTTTCAATTTCCGGTTGCCTTTGTACGATTCGTAGTACCCCCGCCCATAGGTATAATGCACTGCCGTATTCAGGAAAAGGTTTGGTGTAAACTTGTGTGAGAAGTGTAATTGGTAATGGTCTTGCTGGTAGTGGTCGACCTGATTTTCATAGTATCGGGTTTGCCCATTTCCATCGGTGTATTCGCCGGCAGAATTATGTTTGCGGTCCGTTTTAAGCATATTTGACGGCAGCCCGTACCATGCCTGGTAAGTTTCTTCAAAACCTGAAAAAATATTCAGTTTAAGAATCGTGTTTTCCCGGAGGTAACCAGCCGAGATAAAAAATGACTTAAGGTCGCTCGAAGCCCGGTCGATATACCCGTCAGAGGTTACTTTCGAAAGGCGTGCATCCACTGTAAACTTCCCATCAATTAACCCGGAGCCTACCGAGACAGAATTCTTCAGTGTATTGAAACTACCATAAGCTGTGCGGTATTCGGCATGTGCTTCTTTCTTCAGGTTGGCTGTTTGCAGGTTAATGGTTGCCCCAAAAGCTGCAGCACCATTGGTAGAAGTACCTACTCCACGCTGTACCTGAATATTTTCGGTTGAGCCTGCCAGGTCGGGTACGTCAACAAACCATGTCCCATGCGACTCGGCATCGTTGTATGGTATGCCGTTTACCGTAACATTAATCCTGTTAAGGTCGGTTCCCCTGATACGGAAGTTGGTATAACCAATCCCTGCCCCGGCATCCGATGTAGCTACAAACGAAGGCGTAAGCGTTAACAGGTAGGGAATATCCTGCCCCAGGTTGCGCGACTCAATTTCGCTGTGGGTAACATTGGTAAAAGCCATGGGAGTTTTGTCTTTTGCCCGCGTTGCCGAGATAAGTACCTCTTCGGTTAAAATGCTGGAAGGTTCCATTTGAATTGTAATTTCTTTGTCTGAATTCAATTCAACATGAACCTCTTTCTTTTCGTAACCAATAAATGAGGCAACTACGGTGTATTGCCCGGCTTTCAGTTTAAAACTGAAACTTCCATCGGTTGCTGTTGAAATGCCATTGTACGTGTTTTTAATTACAACATTGGCTCCGGCAAGAGGCTCGCCCCCCTGCCCGGTTACTCTGCCCTTCAAACTAAATTGTGCAAAAGCCACAATTACTGCCAACTGTAAAGTCAGCGTCAATAAAACTTTTTTCATTTTGAATTTTTTGGTTAATGTTTAACCAATGGAGAGGGAATTTTCCCTTTAGCCCTTCCCTTCGCCGGAATTACCCGGATCAGGTTCTGTGGGTATAATCTCAGCCCTTAATATTTAAGGCACCCCATTGCATAAATTATCGGGGCAAAGATAAATACTAAAACTTGAATTTTCAAAATAAGAGGCTAAGTTTATTCAGTATAATTCCCATACGTTTTGCACAATTCAATAAATTTCAATACCCGTTCAGGTGAAACGTCATTCTGAATAATATGTGCCGGTGAGATCATATAACCGCCACCTTCACCCAAAATCTTTATTTTTTCTACTATATCTTTTTCCAATTCCTCATCGCTGGCTTTTGGTAGCAGCTCTTGCTGGTCGATTGCCCCCCAGAATGAAAAAAGATGGCCAAAATTGCCCTTCATATCTTTGGGCAGATGGCCGGGCACACCGGGCTGAACCGGATTAAATACTTCAAAACCAATTTCATGGATATCATTCAAAAGTCCGGCAACAGCTCCATCACAATGCAAAATAGGTATGATATCAGGCTTAACAGCTTTAAAGCGTTGAATCATTTGAGTATATATGGGTTTCAACTGTGTACGAAATGTTTCCGGAGCCATAATTAAACTTTGCTGTGTGCCAAAATCATCTCCAAACCAAATGGCATCTACACCTTTTTCAATGAGACGCAGCCCAATTTGCGTTTGAAATTCGGCACAGGCTTCAAACAGCGGTACTACATATTCGGCCTCCATCATCATGTCAACCAACAATTTTTCCATTCCTGCCAACTGATGGGCAAGTGAAAAAACTGTTACCTCAATGTCGCCAAATATCAGGTATTCATCGTTGAACTTCTTCACCAACGCTTCTGAATCACGAAATCGGCCGGGTGCATCAATTTCCGGGAAAACATAGTTGCCGATGTCAGCTTTTGTTTGAGCGTTCGCTAGCGGATAATCCACTACTTCAACATAAATATCCCCTTGACACATTTTCATTTTGTACTCGTTATACCAGTGCCCGTTTTCGTCTTTTTCAATTTTAAAATCGTCTGAAACCGAAGCCCCGGTTATGACCACATCACTGCCCATTGCTATACGTAATTCGTTGGCACTGATACGATAGGTAACATCCTCATACAAATTTTCAGTATAATTCACAGGAATCCCCAGTTCCTTCCCAAAATGGTCATATAATTGCCTGCAGAGGTCAAACTGAACAGGGACACGGTCGGGTTTGCCGGGGAGTTTATTAAAAGCTTTTAATACTCGTTCTCTTGAATTCATAATCCTGGAATTTTTAAAATTAGTACTGATAAAACACTTCTTTTAATTCAACTACAACCGGTGAATTGTCCGGATTTACTTCCATAAAATCGGACATAAAATCCCACCATTTGCGTATAATATCAGTTTGCAGTAACTGATCTGCCGTATTGCTGTCAGTAAGCTTTTGTACGGCAAAAAGCATATTGGTTTCATATTTTAGTTGATTTTATGTGATAACCCATTTCAACAAATCTTCACTACATCCAAATTGAGGATTTGCCCCAGCTTTTCAATTTTGTCGGCAATATGCCCGATGCCAATTGCACAGTGGTGTGCAGGCCCTTGTTTCGACCATTGATTTATAAATTCTTTAGCTCCAATTGAAAAACGGTAGCGGCTGTTCGTATTGCCAATTTTAAGTACAGGCCCGGGAACCGAATCACCTTCAGCTACTAAAAGAAACACGCCATTTTCTCCTTCAACCACCGAAAGTAATGTAACAGGGCCATGTTTTACTGTCATTTGAATGGAAAGCCCCTTGCCCGGCTTCCCATGGTAAATTGGCAGTGGCACCAGTTTTACTTTCCCTTCGGCGATGATAAAATGCGCTGGCCCATCGTGCCCCAGGAACAAAACATCATCGTGAAAATCCATTAGATAGAATTCTGAAAAAGAACCACCAGTTCCAAACTCAGCCATAATTTTCATTGCCTGGGCATTTTTTACTTCACATTCGCCGGCAACAGGGATGTTTTTCCCGGTAAGTAACGTGCTTCCCACAATTACCGAGGTGGCAATATTTTCATATTCGTTCCCATCCTCTCCTTCATAATAATAAGCCATTGAGCCTAAATTTCTTTTCGCCACCAGTTTATCAAGGGCTACCGATGTCTTGGCGGCGCGTACTATTTCTTGCTTCTCACATTCTTCAGCCACATCAAAAGTACTGAAGAATTCTTCCTCCTTTGCATCCAGTTCTGACCGGGTTACCTGGCCGCGGTATTTTTTTAACTCGCACATTTCGAGTAATTCAATGTGTGTCCCAAATGCTGCCGATTGTTTGGCCAGGTCGGTATAAACATCGAGCATGCCACCATAGTAATGGCCCAAAACTCCCAACCGATTGTTACGCATTGCATGGGCCACCCGGGCTGCTTTAGCCCAGGCTTCAACTTCATGCCAGGTCTCTTCATCCTGAAGGTAGCCGGTTACAAAATCGTACCGTATTGCTGAACGGTTGAATACACCGGCGATTTCAGGAACCGAACAAGCCTGGCAATGTTCCAGCCATACACCGGTCATTTTTCCCCGGTCGCCAAGTTTGTTAAAAGATTTGTAATCAAGTTGGGGGACCGGTTGCAGGTTTAAAATAACAACAGGCACTTTTACTTTTTGTGCTACCGGTAAAACAGTTGACGACAATGCATAAGTTGAAACATACAGGAAAACGATTTCCACATCGCTTTTTTTCAGGAGTCCTGCCGCTACCCTGGCTTTTTCAGGATTGTCAACCATTCCTGCATCAACGACCTCCACTCCAAAACCTTCAATTTTGGTTTTTATTTGTTCCTGGTAGTTTTTAAGGTTGTCCAAAAGTCCGTCAAACTGATTCCAGTATGTATCAAGGCCAATGCCAAACAGGCCAACTTTGGTATTAAAATTCATTGCCAGTTGTATTAAATGATTTGATATGATTTTTTATTAGTTTTATACACAAATAAACTCTAATTAATAGTGATTTAAAATGAATAATCTGATATATTAATTGCACAAAATGATATGGAAAGAGAGATGTCCTTCAAAAAATACCTACCCATATCGGAAATAGATTACAAATGGGGATTTATTGTAAACGATGTTGGAAATACATTAATTGGGAAAGGGTCGAAATATCCATCTACGGGGCATCCCGGCAGATACATGTTTTCCTGGGAAACAGGAAGAATCCTGAATGAATATCATTTTGTCTTAATTACTGAAGGAGCTGGGATTTTTGAGAGCAGAACAGCCGGCACCCAAAACATAACAGCTGGTGATGGGTTTTGGTTGTTCCCGGGTGAATGGCATCGTTACAAACCTTTAAAACAAACCGGGTGGGCAGAATACTGGGTTGGTTTCTCGGGTGAAGTGCCGAACCTGATTATGAGAGATTATTTTTTCAAAAAGAAACAGCCTGTGGTTCGGAAGTGTATGAACATGCAGGTTATGAATCTTTTTAAAACATTGTTCCGGCTTATCAGAGAGGAACCATTTGGTTTTCAGCGACTGGCTTCCGGGGTTTGCCTGCAACTTATTGCTGAAATTTACAATGCACAACAGAGTTTTGGGCAGATAAACCAGCGAAAACCCATTATCTCAAAAGCAAAGTATATTATGCACAACCAGATAGACGGGCATGTTGATTTTCATGTATTGTCAAAAAACCTGGGAATGAGCTACTCCAAATTCAGGGTCGATTTTAAGAGGCAAACCGGCCTTGCCCCCTTGCAGTACCACCTTCTGCTGAAAATTGAAAAAGCCAAGGAAATGTTGATAAACACTGAACTCTGGTCCAAACAAATTGCCTATAGCCTTGGATTTGAATCAGTCCATTATTTTTGCCGGCTGTTCAAACAAAAAACCGGAGTTACCCCCCAGCAATTTAGAATTCAGCGGTTGGGAGTAAAAAAGACTAAACATTAAAGTTCCCTAAGAGCCACAGAGGTTGTCTAATGTTGAAGGGGATTTTCGAGAGGGATATATTGGTTTTAGCCCCGAGAATTCGGGGAGCCCGGTTTTTATTGCATCCCGAACACTCGGGATGGAATAAAAAATAGCTGAAGTCCAATGAAATCAAAATATTTCTCGTAGATTCTCATTTTAACTTTAGACAACTTCTATCAACGAACCTTAATTTCACCGGACCTAATAATCCGGAGACCCGCAAATATTTTTCGGCATCCCCTGCTTCAAACTTTTTGATATTTGTTTTAGTCAGCCGCTCATTTTCCGGTAATCTACCATCCAAAATCAAACGGTTGGGCCACATATTGACTACCTCGACTTCCAGGCTATTTATCCCTGCTACTGCATACCCCGTAATATCAAAAACAAACGGGGCGCTCCATTTAACAGGCATTTGTTGGCCATTAATTTTTATGGAAGCCATCTCTTGTACATTACCCAGGTCGAGCAAAAGTTTATTGTTTTTTATTTCTTTTTTGCTGAGCGGGAAAGTTTTGTGATAAATAGCTGTTCCTGAATAGTATTTAATTCCCGCTTCCTTAAATTCAGCCCACGATTTCAGCTCATCGATTACTACCTTTTCCGGTCCGCCCCATACCGGATTAAATGATAATTCCCACGAACCCGAAATGATTTGCCCTGGAACAACTGTTTTTGCTTTTACTATCGATTTATTCCCATCAGACCAGGTCAATTCATAAACTCCCGGTTCGGAAACGTAGGCATGCACCTGGCCGCCTTCATTCAGGATTTCGATATAAGGATTAGATTTGGCTTCAAATTGGTTATCAGGAAATAAAGACCGGCCATCTTTGCTAATTTTTGTAATATGAGGTCTGCCGGGATCTTTCCTGAAAACAATAAATTTTGACCCTTCAGGTTCAAAATGCAATGGTACAATGGTGTAACCACCCTCTTCCCTGTAAACGGACAGTTTCGTAATCTTACCTGTCATCGGGTCCCATAGTTCAGGTACTTTACCGGTTACCCTGAACTTGCATTCCACTTGCTCGTAACGATCTGGTAGGCCCGTCAGATAACGGTACTTAAAATCGTTAATCCCTTTGCGCGCGTAACGGTTCACTACAAAATAAATTTCCTGTTTATCAGTGGCCCGGTGGATATAATCCAGGGCTGTTTTTTCATCGGTGCTTATAAACCCAAAATCGGGAAGCACCCCCATCCCTGCAAGGACCTCATTAATATCCTGCCCCCAGATTACGCGCCCCTTGCCATAAGTGTTTTCAGTTACATCCTCACCATCTATTTCTCCCCACAAACGTCCTGCAATTCCTAAAACTTCCCGGTCTGATTCCGGGTAATTAGTTAAACCGGTTGCCTTTTCAGGGCGGCGGGCAATTACAGTCAACCCCTTTTTAACGAGAGTCTCCACTTTTTTAAGAACCCCCAGGTTGATGGCTTCCTCGTTGGGAAGTACCAGTATTCGGTAGCTCATGCCATCGGGCAGTACCAGTTTCCCATTTTCTACCGATACACGGCCCAGCAAGATATCTTTTGAACATTTATCCCAGTCGTAACCAAAATTCAAATCCTTAAATTCATCTTTAAGGAAAACAAAGTTAGGAACATCATCGCCATAGTACTGTAAAACATCGGCAACAAATAATCCTTGCTGGAGCATGAAGCTGCAGCGGTTGAGGTAGCCAATAAAATCGACTGACTTATTCCACCACGTGGCATTAGGGTTTAAATGCGTGCCGGCAAAATATTCATTCCCTGGCAATCCGAATTCCTTTGGCGATGATGTAAAGGTATGCCACACAATACGGTTGACCCCGGCACAAAATACCCTGTCCAATAACCCTTTCAGGTCTTTTGGCGACCGCTCCCATTGTGGCCCTATAGAGGTAGGCCCTTCGGCGGCAACAAACCGTTTACCGTTGGTATGTGCCACGCAGGCACTTTGTTTCACTGCCAAACGTTCGGCATCGGAAACACGGTGGGTATTAGACCTTGCCCAGAATTCACCTTGTGGGAAATCGCTTATCCCCATTACTTCCAAAGCATCGACCGGCGCGGAGTGAGGCCCTCCTGATTCAGGGTGGATCCCTAAGCCATTCTCATGAGCCAAATCGGCAAATAGTTTATAATGATTCTCTGCGATTAAATCCCCGATAGTCCTCCGGAAATCAAAAAGGAACCTGTTGCTTACCTCCCTGCTTCCGACCACCCGCCCGGTTAACACAGGCATGTATTTCTCTAAATCATAACCCCTGAATTTCTTAAACTCCCCAGGGAAATTGTTAGTCCAGTTGACAACGCCCATTTCCCAACTGTCGGTTTGCAAGAACCTGACGCTGTTCCCGGCTTCCTGGGCACCCCTGACCAATGGCAGGATTACCGTGTTGCTAAATAACTCAAAAGCCTGCGGTGAAAGGTGGTCCAGCGAAAGCCCGCCCCAGCCATCGCTTGTTGTCGATGTTGTCGCTCCCGTGCAGGTATAACCATACCTTATTATTGTCCAGTCGCCCTGCGGGGCATCCCAGGTTAGAATACCATCTTTGAAATTATCGGTAAGGTTAATTATTTCATCCTTATGCAAAGGGGTTACCTGTACACTATCAGGGTAAATCTCGCGTAGTTCATAAAGGGGGTAAATGCCACGCCACCCTATTTCTTTATTAAATGATTTTTTGTCCCAATGTATAATCGCCTTATTTTTGATTG
>UOEP01000103.1_pt1 | contig 11421 bp, 9 predicted proteins | sample 1989931 | NCBI WGS metagenome assembly UOEP01 (sample SAMEA4712198, study PRJEB27164) | hydrothermal vent metagenome | biome: marine basaltic hydrothermal vent biome; feature: marine hydrothermal vent; material: mineral | place: Pacific Ocean | collected 2011-06-14/2011-07-23 | depth 1691 m
ATCGGAAAGTGAGCATTGCCTTTAATCACAGTAGTTTGGCTTCGCAATAGAACAATTTGTGAATTATTCAGGTTAAAGAACAACTTCCACTTCGCCCAAATTATACCAGCCATCATCATTACGCCCTTCGATAGCCAGTTTCACCTTTGGCTGAAGCCCTGACGGGCCGGCAATAGCTACCTGGAGGGCATACGTACCAGGCTCAATATCAGCAGGGGCAAAAACAGCACCATTGTAGATATTATCACCCGGCATCCACTTGGTTATATCGGCACTTGTTGGCAATACCACTTCCATTTCCTCGTTTTTTAATTTGAGTGCCAGCACATAATTCTTATAACAAGGGGCAACCCCCTTATTTTCCCACCAGGTTGTAAAATCCATTTTACCATTTACATGAATTACCGCGGGGTAAGTAAACCGCCGCAAAACAAACCTGTAGCCCATCTTTTTGAGCCATTCGTCAATTAGCGGCCTCCATTCTTCCGGCACAGCCGAAGATTTGGCATTGAACGAAGAAATATGCCATTTTAAACTCTGCCCGATAATGTATTCCACCTCTTTAATACCATATCCCTGCCTCTCTTTCCAGGAAGGGAATGTGCCACAAATCTCAAAAGTCACATGCCCTTTTTCCCAGGCATCGTGCATGCCAAATTCAGCAATAACCTGCGGGTAATAATCAAACATGTGCGTCCATCCGTTCTGTTCACTTGCCCAAAAACCCAGGTCGCCCAGGCAATCCTGCCGCCAACCTACGGTAGCCCGTGAAGTGATGTATTCATTAACCCTTTCCCCACTTAATAATACAATGAGCGGTGTTTTCGTAAATGATTCAATATAGGGGTCGAGCAATGCTCCTATGGTTTTATCGGATAATAAATCCGAGCCTCCCCCTTCTCCGGCCCAGCCAACGATCGAAACATCAACATTTTCAAGGTCGGGATGCCCATCGTACCGTTCGCCCAGTGCCCTGACCATATTCCCAAAATAATAAGCATAATCGGGGTTTTCAGGGTCAACAGGCCATTTTACATGTTTAAATTCCCTTTGAGGCCCTACCAGTTCACGGTACCACCCAGGGACATCGTCTTCGGGCCTGCCTTTATAAGGAGATATCCGCAACGCTAATGTCTGCCCGTGTCCGCGTGCCAGTTTTAATAGTTCGTCAATATAGTCCCACCTGTATTTTTCCTTTTCAGGTTCAATCACTTTCCATAATATCCTGAAATAGGCAATAGATGAACCGGGTTGGTTTTTATTCTCCAAAACAGAGGGCGGATTATTATACTTCTCAATGTTTACCTCACGCAATACGTCCTGGTTGGCTCTGTGGTTATCGCCGTTAAACATTTGAAAAGTAGTGAACCCGATCCCCGGGTTTATTAAAACATCGTCTATTTCCTGCGGCCTGACAATCTTTATATCACCGGGCACTTGTGAGAAAACATCCAATGAAATGACTGAAACCAATACAATCATATATAGGCTCAACGAATTGCCGGCAGATATTTTCATAAGAGGTGGTTTATTCAATGAAGTTATTTAAAAATTATAGCAAACACCTAAATCTTTGTTATGATAACATTACATAATCGGTTAAATTTAAGCAAAAATAATAAATTTCATAAGGTTTTGCTGTAAAATAATATTTTATATACCTTTATAGAAACTTTAATAATAACGAAATGAAAGGAATACTAATAATTGCCTTAATCAGTATAATGATGGCAGGCTGCGGGAAAAGGCAGTATTTTACCGTTGATGTCGACAATCCAAAATTCATACCTAATACAGTTTTCACCGGGTCGGAAGATTTAACCTCCCCAAAATTTAAGCATTTAAGAGAAAAATACCAGTTAGACACCATCTTCCATGGGGAAACAAATGAGTTTAAGCGTATTTTGCTCCTTAGGCATTGGATTAAATCCAAAATAAAGATAGATGATTTTGGCGACCCTTACCCCGGAGGAGGCTATGTTGAAGGGATTCTGGATGCTGCCCTGGAAGGGCAGGGCTACCATTGCGGGCATTTTATGAAGGTCCAAAATGCCATTATGAATGCTTATGGGTACGTTACCCGCACTCTTGGCGCAGGGCCCGGGGTCAAAGGCGGCCCGGACGGGCACCACGGGATTGATGAAATATGGCTGAATGATTACAATAAATGGTTTTTATCCGATGCCAAATACGACCACCATTTTGAAAAAAACGGGATACCCCTTTCGGCACTGGAGATACGCGATGAATATTTAAAGAACAAGGCGGCAGATATTGTCAAAGTCAAAGGTCCCGGGCGCATTCCTACCGATGTGGACCCCGAAACCGGGACAAACAAGGAACGGAGTGCCCAAACCTATACATGGGTCGAATTCCACGGCCATAACGATCTATTTACGGTTTTCCCCAACCACAAGGATTTATTAATCATGTATGATGACGACTTCTTCAAAAACAATACCTGGATATGGGGGGGCAAGCCTCACTGGGCTTATGCCAAACCTGAATTCATGAAAAAAGTTGAAGACAGGGATGCCATTGAATGGACACCTAATACAATTGCTTCAAAAGTAACCATTGACGGGGATAAAGCAACTATTGAGCTGGTTTCCGACACCCCGAACCTGAAAGAATACCAGATGAAAAAATTACCGTCAGGGGCATGGGCTAAAGTTGGCAATAAAGTTGAGGTCAGCCTGAAAGATAAAAAATATGACTTGGTATTCAGGACAATGAACCTGGCTGGTGTTACAGGGCCGGAGCATAAGATTATAATTGACAGCAAAAATTGATAAGGCTAAAACAACCTATTCCCGGTAGGGGATTAAGATAACTCTTTACAATACCGGATGCCTTGTTTTGTTTACGGCTTAATTTGCTTCTTAGAAGGTAAAAAGAGCCCTCTTGCCTTGCCGGCAGGCCTTTTTTTGGCTTGATATTAGCACATACGGTTTTCCTTAAAAAAATATTTTATATACCTTTATGGAAACTTTAATAATAACGGAATGAAAGGAATATTATTAATTGCCTTAATCAGTTTAATGATGGCAGGATGTGGGAAAAGGCAATATTTTGCAGTCGATGTTGACAACCCGAAATTCATACCTAATACGGTTTTCACCGGGTCGGAAGATTTAACCTCCCCAAAATTTAAGCACTTAAGAGAAAAATACCAGTTAGACACCATCTTCCATGGGGAAACAAATGAGTTTAAGCGTATTTTGCTCCTTAGGCATTGGATCAAATCCAAAATAAAAATAGAAGATTTTGGCGACCCATACCCCGGAGGAGGCTATGTTGAGAAAATACTGGATGCTGCTTTAAAAGGGCAGGGTTACCACTGCGGGCATTTTATGAAGGTCCAAAATGCCATTATGAATGCTTATGGGTACGTTACACGCACACTTGGCGCAGGGCCCGGGGTCAAAGGCGGCCCGGACGGGCACCACGGAATCAATGAGATATGGCTGAACGATTACAATAAATGGTTTTTATCCGATGCCAAATACGACCACCATTTTGAAAAAAACGGGATACCCCTTTCGGCACTGGAGATACGCGATGAATATTTAAAGAACAAAGCAGCTGATATCATCATGGCCAAAGGCCCTGAACGCACCCCTATCGATGTGGACCCCGAAACAGGGACAAACAAGGAACAGAGTGCCCAAACCTATACATGGGTCGAATTCCACGGCCATAACGACATGTTTACCGTTTGGCCCGATTATGAGCAAATAATAATAATGTATGATGACGACTACTACAAAAACCACATTTGGATTAGAAACGGGAAGCCCAACTGGACTTATGACCACCCTGAATTTTTGAAGTTAGTACCAGACAGGGATGCCATTGAGTGGACACCTAATACTATTGCTTCAAAAGTAACCATTGACGGGGATAAAGCAACTATCGAGCTGGTTTCCGACACCCCGAACCTGAAAGAATACCAGATGAAAAAATTACCGTCAGGGGCATGGGCTAAAGTTGGCAATAAAGTTGAGGTCAGCCTGAAAGATAAAAAATATGATTTGGTATTCAGGACAATGAACCTGGCTGGTGTTACAGGGCCGGAGCATAAAGTAGTTATTGACAGCAAATAACCAATGGATTGAGGAGAGGATGAACGAGTATATAAAATACTTTGGATTGATTTTATGAAACAAAAGGGTATTGTTTTAATAATTGTACTGTTTTGTTCTGTTTTATCTATCGGACTTAAACCTGTTGATGGTTCAAAAAAGAGTAAGGCATATTCAGGCGGGCACTTTGAAACAATTTTACCGGATATATACCTGTTTAAAGATATTTGCAATGTATTTGTCCTGAGATCAGGCTCTTCTGCACTGCTTATTGATGCCGGCTCAGGAAAGATATCTGATTATTTAAAAGAAATCGGTATTGATAAAATAGAATGGGTATTGCACACCCATTATCACCGCGACCAGTGTATTGGCAGCCCTAAGTTAAGGAAATCAGGGGCACAAATTGCCATAGGTAAATCAGAAGCCCCATTGTTAAACCGGGCTGAAGCAACAGCCCCTTTTAAAATTCCCGATTCTTTTTTACTGAATGGGGAATTCCCCAATTGGGGAAGGAGGATGAGCCCCTTCCAAAGCCCGGGAATCGACAGGGAATTGGTGAATGGGGAAGAATTCAACTGGAACCAGTATAAAATAACTGTAATCAATACACCAGGGCATACTAAAGGCAGTATTTCTTATTTAGTAGAAGCAGATGGCAAAAGGCTCTGCTTTACCGGCGACCTGATTATGAAAGGAGGGCATATACGGGACCTGTATAGCATGCAATGGGTTTACCTTCAGAACCCCGGGATTAATGCTTCAATTGCTTCACTTCAAATAATTAATGAATTAAAACCTGATATTCTCTTACCCTCCCATAATGGTATAATTGATGACCCGCCGAATGAAATCAAATTACTGGACAACCGATTAAAAAGGGTAAAAGAATCATTCACAAAAAAAAGAGCCGGGCGTTGGAACTGGAGCGGGTTTGTGCAAGTATCAGAACATGTCATCCAGGATTGCGGGAGTACTTCTCAGATTATTATTTCAAACTCCGGCGAGGCACTGCTATTCGACTGTGGCAAAGAATTTTCAAGGGAAAGGTTACAAGAGGCTAAAACAAAATTTGGGATTACCCGTATTGCTGTGATTATCCCCAGCCACTGGCACTACGACCATGTTGACGGGATCACTGCAATAGCAGAAGCCGAAGGAGCAAAGACCTGGGCATGGGAAGGATTGGCAGAATACCTTGAACACCCGGAAAACTTCCCGACAACCTGTTGGACCGGCAAACGTATTAAAGTTGACCGTATTTTAAAAGAAGGGGAAGAATTTGAGTGGGGAGGCAATTCATTTAAGGTATACCACCACCCCGTCCATACCGAGCAGCAGATGGGGCTTTATGCAAATGTTGACGGATTAGGCCTTTATATGATTGCTGATGGGATCGGGTATAGTAAAAAGGGCAATATTCGTTGTTCAATCCATTGTTATAACGGTATATCGCTTGTGTCTGGCATGATAAAAACAGCACAATCACTTTATGATGCCAACCCATACATCTGCCTGCCGGCACATTCAAACGTTTTTGCTGTTGCTGCTAACGACAAACAGGAATTCCTTGACTGGTCGATTAAAACCACCGATGCTATCCGCTCACTCCTGACTCCCCCACACCAGGAATTAGGCTACGACCCTTACTGGGCTTCATTTTACCCTGCACGGGTACATATTCAACCAGGCGGTGAAATAGAAATCTCACTTAGGTTGAAAAACTATTCAGGCAAGATTATTTCAGGCAAATGTCGGTTAAAAGGTTATGGCGATATTATCTTTAAAAAAGCAATTGTTCAATATATTTTAAATCCCGGAGAAATAAAAGACTTCCCGGTTATAGTAAAAAGTAAAAAAACAGCGGGTAAAGGGATACACATTGTTACCGCCGATATTGAGTACGGCAACAATGTATTCGCAGAACTTCCACAAGCTTATGTACAAATAGATGAATAGTTTAATCTCACCTGATGACCATTGGACCATCTGGACCTTTTTAGTAGGTATGGCTGCTTTAAGCTTATACCTTGAACAGAAATATAAGTTCGTTAAAAAATTCACGGGGGCAGCCTTGGCTATTTGTGCAGGGATACTGGTTTCAAATATTGGCTTACTGCCAACCGAATCGCCCTCATACGATATTGTTTGGGATTATATCGTCCCCCTGGTAATCCCTCTTTTACTGATAAAAACCGATGTCCGTTTAATCTTTAAGGAAACCGGGCGGTTTGCAGGGGCATTCCACTTAAGCGCATTAGGCACCATAATAGGAAGTATCATAGCTGTTGCTGCCCTTCATACTTTTATCGGCAACCTTGAATTGATAGGCCCGGCTATGACGGCCAGTTACATTGGGGGTTCTATTAATTTCGTCTCGGTGGTTGCCATGTTCAACCCTCCTAAAGACCTGGTAAACGCTACACTGGTGGCCGATTCGGGAGTAATGGTCATTTACTTCCTGTTTTTAATCACCTTGCCGGGAATTGCTCTTGCAAGGCGCTATTTCCCGGTTACTCAAAAATCAATTGAAATTGCAGGGACAAATAATACTGAAGTGAATAAAGACTACTGGAAGCCAAGGCCTATTGGGCTGGTCGACATAGGCAAATCACTGGCAATTGCTTTTATCATTTCCCTGTTGTCTGTAAAAATAAGCGGCTTCTTTAATGGTGAAGGTATGCCCGTTGCCATAAAAATGGTCCTGGGGCAGCAATACCTTGTGCTTACAACAATATCTATCCTCTTCCCTATCCTTTTCCCTAAAGCAGCAAAAAATTTAGCCGGGAATGAAGAGTTGGGTACATTCTTTATTTTTATATTTTTTGTAATGATAGGGTTACCTGCAAGTATCTCAAAAGTGCTCCTTGATGCACCGGTAATGATATTGTTCTGCGCCATAATCCTTGGCATTAACTTCCTGGTTACATTTATTTTAGGGAAGATTTTCAAATATGAGCTGGAAGAACTGATACTGGCAGCAATTATAACTTCAGGAGGACCCATGAGTGGTGTAGCAGTGGCCATCTCTAAAAACTGGCATAACCTCATTTTCCCTTCATTAATGCTTGGTGTATGGGGCTACGTTATAGGAAACTACCTTGGCTATTTAATGGGGATTTTCCTGCAGGCAGTTTTATAAAACACAATTAAAAAGTTTAAACGATGAAAAACCTGGTAATCGAAAAGATTGAGGTAATCAAACTAAACATTACATTAAAAGAACCTATTGTAATTTCCCTGGGAACCTCATATAAAACAGAAAACATTGTTATTAAAATACACACCGGCCCAGGGCTAACAGGCATAGGTGAATGCAGCCCTGAGAAACGCATCGTTGGAGAATTACAATCCTCAGGATTTGAAACAGCAAAATACCTGTCCTCAATAATTAAAGGGAAGGACCCTCTTGCAATAGAAGACAGGATGTATGACTTAGCCCGTGCAATCGAAGGGAATAATACACTGAAGAGCGCATTCGACATGGCACTATATGATTTACTGGCGAAAAGTGCCGATATGCCTCTTTACCAGTTATTAGGAGGGGGGAACACCAGGGAAATCCATACAGATATGACCATATACCTCGGCCCGCCTGAAAAGATGGCTGCCCAGGCACTGAAATATAAAAATGACGGATTCCCGGCGATTAAAGTAAAACTGGGCGAAACTGCCGGCCAGGATGTTGCACGCATACAGGCAATAAGGGATGCTATTGGCTATGATACCCCCATACGTATTGATGCCAACCAGGGGTGGGATACAGTTACCGCCATTAAAACACTTAAAGCATTGGAGGAATTCGACATTGAACACTGCGAAGAGCCAATTGCCCACTGGAATAACCGCGGCCTGGCCAGGGTAAGGAGGGAAAGCCCCATCCCTATTATGGCCGATGAGTCGGTATTCGACCATATTGATGCATTCCGCCTGGCAAGCATGGGCGCATGTGATTATTTCAATATAAAACTCTCTAAAACAGGCGGTATACACAATGCACTCAAAATTATAGCCATCGGAGAAGCATCAGGGATTAAGTCGCAGGTAGGCTGTATGTCGGAAAGCAGGTATGCACTAACAGCACTGACACACCTGGCGGCATCAAGGAACAATATTGCCTATTTCGACATTGACTCTTCTCTTTCCCATGCTGAAGACCCTGTAACCGGAGGTATACAATACAAAGGGAAAGGTAAATGGGAATTGCCTGATTCTCCAGGCATTGGTGCTGACTTCGATTCTGAATTTATAGATAAGATGGAAAAAGTTGTGATTTAGTAGTTAGTTGTAAGTCATAAGTAATTAGTTGTTAGTCGTAAGTCGTAAGTAGGGTTTGTTTTTTACAATAACCTTACTTTCATTAAATCAGCAAATGGCAGGAGGCTGCTCCTAACATTGAGCCTTGATTTTATCCATTACGCCTCATTTGCAGATAATTATTTGTGTATATTTGCTGTACTGCCGCCATTGGCAGGAAGATGTATGTTGGCAATAGTAAAATTTAAATATCTTCTCAATGAATACGATTGGAATAGTGGGAGGCATGGGGCCATATACAGGGATTGATCTAATCAGAAAGATATTTGATCAAACAAGGGCGAAATCCGACCAGGACCATCTACCCGTTTCAATGCTGTCAATTCCCCACAGGATAAAAGACAGGACAGAATTCCTGCTTGGGAAAACTAATGAAAACCCTGCTATATTTATTTCAGAAGTTATTTGCAGTTTGCATAAAGGCGGGGCTTCTGTTGTCGGCATGCCTTGCAATACGGCACATGCAGAACCAATATTCAAAGAAATAGTAAAAAGGATACCTAAAGAAGTAAAATTATTAAATATGATAAATGAGGTGGCTTTATACATTAAAGAGTTTCATCCATCCTTTGTAAATATTGGCATATTGTCAACAAATGGAACCTTTAAAGCCGGTATTTACCCGCATTATTTATCAGAACATGGATTAAATGCTATCCAGGTAACAGAAAAAATACAGGTGGGAAATATTCATCCGGCCATTTATAGTAAAGAATACGGAATAAAATCTAATGCAACGTTTATATCAAATGAAGCAAAAAGAAGAATTAACATTGGAATTGAATACTTAGTAAACAGAGGAGCACAGGCAATTATACTTGGATGCACAGAAATCCCGTTAGCATTCAAAGAAGGGAAAATTAACGGTATTTCTTTGATTGACCCTGCAAGAATCCTTGCTCGTTCATTAATACTGGAGTTTTCCCCAGGCCATTTACTACAGGCAGATTAATTTACAAGAATGATGATAACACGACTCATTTTGGTAGGAGGGTTCCTCGGAGCCGGAAAGACAACATTGCTTTGGGAGGCTGCCCAGAGGCTCGCCCGCCGGGGGCAACGCGTTGGGCTGATTACAAACGACCAGGCACCCGAACTGGTCGACACTGCGTTCCTTTCCCGCGGAGATGTTAAGGTTGCGGAAGTAAGCGGCAGTTGTTTCTGCTGTAACTTCCAGGGCTTGATTGACGCTATGTCCAATGTCAGTACTGAAGCAGGGGCAGATGTGCTCATTGCCGAGCCTGTAGGCAGCTGTACAGACCTTTCAGCAACCATTGTACAGCCGCTCAAAGACCTCCTGGGGCGCGAGCTTGTGGTTGCCCCCCTGTCGGTGCTGGCCGACCCCGTGCGCCTTACAGATATCCTGGACGGAGGAACAGCCGGATTGCACCCCAGTGCTGCGTATATTTTCCGCAAACAGATTGAGGAAGCCGATATTATAGTGGTAAGCAAAACAGACCTCCTCCCTTTAACAGGTTTAGAGGCACTGAAGGCACGCGTAGCCCAGGCGTACCCCGATGCGGGCATATCCATGGTAAGTGTAAAAACCGGGGAAGGGCTGGATGCATGGCTGGATGAGGTAATAGTACGCTCCGATGCCGGGCAACGCCTTGCGGAAGTAGATTATGATGTTTATGCGGAAGGCGAGGCTGTCCTGGGATGGCTGAATGCCACCATTGCACTAAGTGGGGAGGCAACAAGCTGGAACGTTTTTGCAAAAAGCCTCCTGCGAGGGCTAAGTCAACGCTTCGACAACATGGGGGCACCTGTCGGGCACGTAAAACTCATGGTCGAAGCCGGCAACAGTTTCCTGGTTGGCAACCTGACAGGCAAAAGCGACACACTCAGCATTCGCGGCCTGGTGAGAGCCTGCTCCGAAGCCCGGTTGATTATTAACGCCCGCGTGCAAATACCGCCGGAAATGCTGGAGGAAGTAGTCCGCGAGGTGCTTGCCTCGGCCGGCAAGGGGCGTATTGCAGCTACTGTTGTGGCCTGGCGTTGCCTGAGCCCGGGGAGGCCGAGTCCGACCCACCGCTACGGCCATATTGTGGAAACAAAAAAAGAGCCATATTAAAATTAGCAACCATTTTGTCTATTATACCAGAATTTATGCACAAAAATGACTCTGTTAGAAGCTGTCTAAATTTTGTTTTTTAGAATTATTATAGTGTATTTTTTTGTAAGATAAAGCAATTTGGAGGCAAAAAAAAGGCTTCGCAAAGCCCAATGCGAAAATAAAAAAGCTTTGTATGTAAAGCAAATAACTTTGCAATTAACAAAAAGAACTTTTTTGCCTGCCGGCAAGGCCGGAAAACCATTCGGAAAAATTTTCACTTAATGGTTGTTGTTTTTGGGGAAACATGGCTTAATGTTGAATACTTTAATTCGAAAATTATGAAAGAATTGAGTTTTGAGAAGATGGGAGAAGTACAAGGTGGTAATGTAAATGACTGTGATGTGGCTTTAGGTTTAGTTGTAGGGATTTGGGGTGCTGCATTAAGTGCTGCATCATTTGGATTGGCTGCCTTTGTTGTTGGGTTTGGTGGTAGTTTATCAGTTAGTTATGTTTGCCATGCAGAATAAGATTAATAAACAAATGAAAAGAGGCAAGAAGATATTGCCTCTTTTACTAAAATTGATGCTATGAAAATTCATAACCATTTTTGGTACTATTTTTATTTAGTCGGTGGAGTTCTGTTATTTATTTCTAATTACATTTTCCCCACATCCGATTATTTTAATAGTTTTAGTTTTGTCTTGATGTTAAGTGGAATAGGGGCTTTTATTGGATTATTAATAAAAAATAAAAAACGATTAGTTTATAGCAACAAAACAAGAAAACTACTTTTAAGTATTTTATTGTTTGATGTTTTGTTTTTTATTCTTTTATTTTTATTCTTTCCAAGTATTCAATTTGTAAAAACAGCAATTGTTATTGTTATTCTTTTCTCAACAATTATTTCTTTAATAGTGATAAATCGAACAAATTTGATTCAAAAATAGGAGGTCTTCCAATTTA
>UOEP01000043.1_pt1 | contig 11398 bp, 4 predicted proteins | sample 1989931 | NCBI WGS metagenome assembly UOEP01 (sample SAMEA4712198, study PRJEB27164) | hydrothermal vent metagenome | biome: marine basaltic hydrothermal vent biome; feature: marine hydrothermal vent; material: mineral | place: Pacific Ocean | collected 2011-06-14/2011-07-23 | depth 1691 m
AAGAAAAAGTTTTCTTTCTCCTCCTCCTTTGGAGGAGGCAGGGAGGAGGCCGTTTATATCTCCGACCCCGCCCAAGGACTCTTAACCTATACCAAAGAGGAGTTTTTAAAATGCTGGCTAAGCACCAAAACCGACAACGAAAATGAAGGTGCCGCCTTACTGTTAGAACCCACCCCCGATTTTTACAAACACGAAGACGAGGAAAAAGGCAAACTCAAATTTGCCTACCTACTTGGCTACCTCCGGCCTTACCGCAAGTATATCATCCAACTGGGTTTGGGCATGTTAACGGGGAGTATTATAAGTATGATTTTCCCGTTCCTTACCCAGTCGGTGGTTGATTACGGAATTGGCAATAGCGATTTGGCATTTATCGTTATGGTGCTGGTGGCGCAAATGGTGCTTACTTTCGGTCAAACTGCCAATGGGCTTATCCGTAGCTGGATAATGTTGCATGTAACTACACGTATTAGTATTTCATTAATTACTGATTTTCTTATAAAACTGATGAAATTGCCCATAGCCTTTTTCGATACAAAAATGATTGGTGATATCATGCAACGCATCCAGGATCATAACCGTATCCAGTCGTTTTTAACCAAATCACTAATTGATGTTGTTTTTGCCGTAATTACTCTTGTGATATACGCGTTTATTATGGCATCGTACCATCTCGGCATCTTGGGCATTTTTTTTATTGGCAGTATTTTATACATCGGGTGGGTGCTGTTGTTCCTAAAAAAAAGAAGGGAAATTGATTACAAACGTTTCCAACAGTCATCAGCAAACAAAAGTAGTATTGTACAACTGGTAAATGGCATGCAGGAGATAAAACTCAATGCTTGTGAAAAACAGAAACGCTGGGAATGGGAAAGCATACAAGCAAGGCTTTACCGTGTAAGCATAAAAGGGTTAGCCTTGAATCAAAACCAGCAACTTGGGGCAACTTTTATTAACCAGACTAAAGATTTATTCATTTCATTTCTTTCAGCCAAAGCTGTCATTACCGGCGACATGACTTTGGGGATGATGATGGCAGTGCAATATATTATTGGACAGTTAAATGCCCCCATCCAACAGTTTATCGGATTTACACAACAGGCGCAGGATGCCAAAATCAGCCTCGAACGGTTAGGTGAAATCCATGATCGGGAAGACGAGGAAAAACCGGAGGATGGGAAAATAAGGGATATTCCGCCCAATGAGAATATAGAACTTAAAAATATAATGTTCCAGTACGAAGGACCGCACTCGGAAAAAGTACTACGGAAAATCAATTTGAATATTCCTGCCAATAAGGTAACAGCCATTGTTGGTACCAGCGGAAGTGGCAAAACTACATTAATTAAGTTGATGTTGGGATTTTACGAACCTACCAGGGGTAAAATAAGTCTTGGTGGGATAGAGATGAAAAGGTACAGTGAATCGAACTGGCGTAAACGGTGTGGTGTGGTAATGCAGGAAGGATTTATTTTTTCTGATACCATTGCCAACAACATCGGGGTAATGGATGAAGTGCCTGATCTTGAAAAAACAGAACAAGCAGTAATAGCAGCTAATATAGGGGATTTTATTGAGAAACTGCCTTTGCGGTATAATACGAATATAGGGAGTCAGGGACACGGCCTTAGTACCGGACAGAAACAACGGATACTAATTGCACGAGCGGTATACAAAAATCCTGATTACATATTTTTCGATGAGGCAACCAACGCATTGGATGCTAAAAACGAACGCGTAATCATGGAAAATCTCGACCGATTCTTCCAGGGACGCACTGTAGTAGTAGTTGCCCATCGCCTCAGTACTGTTAAAAAAGCTGACCAGATTGTAGTACTTGAAAAGGGGCAGATTGTGGAAACAGGTACACACAAAGAGTTGGTAGCTAAGAAAGGCGAATACTTTAATTTGGTAAAAGACCAGTTGGAACTGGGTAATTAGGGATGTTGATTAAGTATCATAATTATCTTAACCAATCATAAAAATCAACGTTTAACTGTGGCAAAAAAACAAAACATAGAATTACACAACGAAGAAGTCAGAGAAATCATGAAGGAGATTCCCGGAAGCATTATTCGTTGGGGATTAGCCATCATTTTCCTGATTTTTATTTCTATAATCATTGGAAGTTATTTTTTCCAATTCAAAGAAATTGTGTCCGCCCCAATAATTATTACAACAACCAATCCCCCAGCCCCAATTATAAGCAAAGCATCAGGCCGGATTGAGCGATGGTTCGTGGCAGACGGGCAATTGGTTGAAAAAGGAGATGACATAACTTTAATAAAAAACTCAACCGACTTAGAAGACTTTTACCAGGCAAAAGAAATTATTCTCCACCTTGATCTCTCTGAGATAAAAAATAACCTGGAAATTATATTGCCCGAAAAACTTATCCTTGGCGAATTACAGGATGCCTATATCCAGCTTCACAATAATCTGACAAATTACAGAGACTATCTCGCTAAAAATTTCCTTCCCCAAAAAATTGAGCTATTACACCAGCAAATGTTAAAACAGAAGCAGCATTATCAGCTTTCGCTTGAACAGCAAAAAATGATGAAACAGGAGCTTGAAATAACAAAAAAAGGATTGGAACGATACCAAGGCTTATTAAATAAAGGAGGGGTATCTGAATCACAGATAGAAGAGGCAAAAGTACGTGTAATCCAATCGGAGCTGGGATACATCAACTTTATAGCATCTTTAAAGTCCGCCGAGATCAACAAAATTAACCAAAAACGTTCTTTGCTGGAACTACAGGAACAACATCATAAAAATATTGAACAGTTTGAAATGAGTATCTCTAATGATATATGGATATTAAAGAACCAGATTAAAAACTGGAAGGACAAATATTTGCTTTCAAGTCCCATTGCTGGAACTGTTACCCTTACCACTTTTTGGAGCGAAAACCTCGTTGTTTCCATGGGTGAACGTTTGGCAACGATAGTGCCAAATGACAGTTCTGCTATTATTTGCAGGGCAATTGTTCCATCGTCTGGTATTGGGAAGATAGAAACCGGACAAGATGTGCATATAAAACTTTCCGGTTACCCTTATATGGAACACGGGATGTTAACTGGCAAAGTTAGCAGTGTCTCACTGGTTCCGGAAAAGGATGGCTACATTGTTGAAATCAGTTTAAACGAAGGAATGATGTCCAGCTACAACGAACAATTAAAACTGGTGCAGGAGATGGACGGTACTGCAGAAATTATAGCCGATGAAATGCGAATGATTTACAGGCTTATTAGTCCATTAAAAATGTTGCTGAATCAAAAATAAATATCTACCTTCTAAGATTGACTAACCCTGCTAAAAGGTGGACTTTGTTCTTGTGCTTATGCAGGAGAACAGTGTAGTTCACTATTATGGAGGTTCATTAATAGAAGATAGTAGAGTGCATCAACAACTCATAAATTTCTAATATGAAACAAAACTTATTTCTTTTAACCTATTTAGCTTTTCCTATTCTTTGTTGTTGTGGTTCAAAAAAAGAACACCAAAACAAAGGAATAGCTGCAATTAATGCTAAGAATGAGGTGCAAACCCCTATTCAAATTAACCTCCCTAAAAAAGGGAAACGTGATTTAAATGTTTCTTTTTTTGCAGATACCATTGTTTATATTCCGCTTGAAACCAATGAAAATTCTTTTTTGAGGCGGGTAACGAATGTTAGGATGAACGATTCGATAATAGTTATCTCCGATATGAGAAGAATACTGTTATTCCGCCACGATGGTACTTTTGTGAGGCAAATCGGGCATCGCGGAAATGGCCCTAAGGAGTATGGAACCATTGCAAACTGCCAATTATATAAAGACACAATTTATGTTGCTCATAAAAGGTCGATAACCAAATACACCTTAGATGGCCAGTTCCAGGGGACGAAAAAACTCCCTCACCCACCCGGCTTTTTTACACTAACTTCTGACGGAGCGATCGCCTTATACAGTGAACATGATGGCAAAGTTTATTTTTATGACCCTACCTTTAATTTGAAAGAAACACTTGTTGTAGAAAACAGTGTGTTTTCCGACCGTTCCAAATTTGAAATCGTTGACCCGGCCGATCTTTTCTTTCAAATCAGCAGGGATAAATTGCTGTTTACCAATTATAAATCGGACACTATCTGGGATATTTCAGGGGCAAAGAAAAAAGTTGCATACATTTTGGACCTAAAAGATAAACTACTTCCCTGGGACAAGCAGGTCGAATATTTTAAAGGCGATTTTAAGTATTTCCAGAAAGCAGCAGAACCATATCAAAAAGTTAACCTAAAAGAAATTTCAGATTACCTGTTCATACTACAAAAAAGCTGGGGAACCGGGAAACTTAACACAATTTATGTACACAACCTGGTTAAGAACACGACCGATGCTTTTAACTCAGATTATATTTATGATGATTTAATTGGGAATATTAAATTACAAGCAAGGCCCTCTTTTAGTACCGATGAGGCCTTTATTACCGCGATTAAGGCAACCGAACTTATCGAAAGCCTTGAGGGATTAAATAGTAAAGAACCCATAAACGATGCAAAACATCTAAGTTGGAGGGTTAGAATGTCAAAGGTTAAGTATGACGATAACCCTGTACTGGTAGTTATAAAGCCTAAAAAATAAATACGGGTATAATTATTGTTATATTTAGAAATTGCAAATAGAACTAACTCTCCATGGAATCAAAACATTCACTATTAAAAAACCAGAAGGAATTAATCAGTTTAATAATTATAACGCTAATTATTGCATTTGTACCATCGTGTAAAACAAAAGGCGAAGCTCAAAGCAAAGCTCAAAGCGAAACCCTGCCCGAAGAAAAAAATATAGTCGAAACGGTTATTTTGGTTGAGCAGGATTTTATGCAGGAGATAGTTAGTAATGGTAAACTATCCGCCTTACAAAAAGCTGAACTTTATTTCGAAGATCCCGGTTTCATAGAAAACATAAATGTTAAAAACGGGCAGGCCGTTTCTATAGGAGTCCAACTGGCTAACCTGCAAAACGATGATTACCGGTTTGCATTGAAAAAGGCTGAACTTACAAAAGAAAAAGCAGAAATAGATAAATTAGATATACTAATCGGTATGGGTTACCAGAATAACCATAAAAATATTCCTCCCGACTATGATAAAATTGCAAATATACGTTCCGGTTACGACCAGGCAAAAATTCAATACGATGAAGCAACCCGGCAGTTGGAACACACCTACTTAAATGCTCCCTTTGCCGGAACTGTTGAAGGGATAAAACAACGGCCTTATGAGAAAGCTGACCTTGCAAAACCATTTTGCACACTAATAAACGATAGCCGGTTTACTATTGAATTCCCACTTTTGGAGACCGAAATTAGTCGGGTAAGAACCGGGCAAAAAGTTATGGTAACACCCATTGCAGGAGCAAAACCAACTTCCGGCTTAATTACCGAAATAAATCCCAGAATTGACGAAAACGGCCTGGCATGGTTAAAAGCCGAAGTTAATAACCCTGGAGGGTATATGGAAGGAATGAATGTAAAAGTGAGCATTAAAAGAGCAATCTCAGGGCAGTTAGTAGTACCAAAGCAAGCAGTTGTTTTACGCCAAAACCGGGAGGTTCTTTTTCGTTATACAAAAGGACGTTCGTACTGGACGTATATTAATATTCTCAACGAAAACGAAAAACAATACTCGGTAGTTGCTGCCGAAGGTGCTACTCTTGAGTTGGGAGATACCGTTATTATTTCCAATAATCTGAATTTGGCACATGAGTCGGAGGTGGAGATAAAATAAATGGTTTCTATGGTTAGTTCAATTAAACAACAGAAACAATAGGAACAACAGAAACAATAGGAACAACAGAAACAAATCTCCATGGTCAAATTTCTAATCCACCGTCCCGTAGCAGTTGTAATGGCATTTATAGCCTTTTTATTAATTGGTATTGCAACTACTACCACCTTGCCTGTTTCGTTAATGCCCGATATTGACATCCCTGTAATTTCTATTCGTGTGCCGGCAACTGAAATGCCAGCCCGGCAATTGGAGAATACGGTGGTTAAACCCATTCGCAACCTGTTAAAAGAGGTTAACCATGTGGAATCGATGAAAAGCGAAACCCGGGATGGGAGTGCCTGGATAGAACTTCGTTTTCGCCATGGCACACCCATCAATCTGGCTTCGGTTGAAGTAAACGAGAAGGTGGACAAAGCCATGAATTTTCTTCCGCGCGACATGCGCCGCCCTGAAGTTATCCGTGCCAGTGCCTCCGACATTCCGGTATTTTATTTGATGGTGAATAAAAAAAAGGGGGCAATAACCGGCAACAAAGAGGAGTTTTTGCAGTTAAGTAATTTCACCAGTCAGGTAATCCGTAAAAGATTGGAGCAATTGCCAGAAGTTGCCCTGGTTGATATGAGCGGATTGCAATACCCTGAAATAAAAATCACCCCACATAGTGTATATCTTCAAAATGGCTCATTTACCATTTCGCAATTGGAACAGGTACTTAACGAAAACAACATCGATTTAGGAAACCTGCTCATCCGCGATGGGCAATACCAGTACAATATCCGTTTCAACACGCGTTTGCGCGATGTTTCAGACATTAAAAATGTCCCGGTTAACCTAAACGGGAAAGTGGTTTTGCTGCGCGATATCGCCGATATTAGTTTGCAGCCGAAAAAACCACAGGGAAATATAAAATTCAATGCGAACCATGCCATTAGTTTAGCAGTTATCAAACAGTCGGATGCAAGAATAGGCGGGCTAAAAAGGGAGCTTGAATCTTTGGTTTCGCACTTTAAAGGCGATTATCCCGACCTTGATTTTTCAGTTACCCGCGACCAATCCAAACTGTTGGAGTACTCCATTAATAACCTCGGCCAAAGTTTATTAATTGGTGCCCTTCTGGCGTTTCTCGTTATATTTCTTTTTCTACGCGAACGCAAAGCACCCTGGTTGATTGGGATCAGCATCCCGGTTTCGTTGCTTCTTTCGCTTTTCCTTTTTTATCTCGCCGGGCTTTCAATCAACATCATTTCATTGTCGGGGCTAATTCTTGGCGTTGGGATGATGATTGACAACTCCATAATTGTAATCGATAACATCACCCAACACCGGCAGCGTAAACCTCAAACAACAGAAACAATAGGAACAATAGGAACTAAAGAAACAATAGAAACTTTTGATAACCATTCAAATATTCAAACACTCAAACTTCTTTCTAAATCTTGCGAAAACGGAACCAATGAAGTAATCCGTCCGTTAATTAGCTCGGTACTTACAACCTGCGCCGTATTTATCCCGCTTATTTTTATGGAAGGAATGGCAGGGGCACTGTTTTTTGACCAGGCGGTTGCTGTTTCAATTGGATTGATTGTATCATTAATTGTCTCCATAACTCTGCTTCCTACTTTGTACCTCCTTTTCTATAAAAACCAGGGAGGCCAGGTAAAAAAAGCAGATTACCCACGTTATTACCATTGGTACGAAACCGGATTGAAATTTATGCTTCGCCATCAGTTTGTACCAATGTTGATTGTTGTTTTACTGATTGCCGGGGCCGCCGTTTTATGGCAGTTTATGGAAACTTCGCGATTCCCGAAAGTAAGCCGGGACGAAATGGTTTTAAAAATCGACTGGAACGAGCCGGTTACTTTGAATGAGAATAACAGGCGGATAAATAGTTTACTTTCAACCCTGAAAACCCAACCCGAGTACATTATCGAAGAAGCCGGGAAGCAACAATACCTTTTGAACAGTGGAGAAGAAGCCGGGACTTCGGAAAATAAACTCTTCCTAAAATCGGCTTCACCAACTGAATTGAGTAAACTTATCATAGAAATAGCTAAGAATATTGAAAACGATTACCCCTCAGCCGACTTTAGTTTTAGCGAATCGGAAAACCTGTTTAATCTGGCATTTGGAAAGGCAGAAGCACCATTGCTTGCCCGTTTCTCGTATTTTAACCCCGGCAACGAAAATTATTTGGCAGAACTTACCGCCCTTTTAAACGATTTACAAAACGAATATAAGGGGAAATTAAAATCAAAACTGATTACCCGAAACCTGATTTTGTTGGAAACCAATCCTGAAAAATTAATGTTTTACCAGGTTGACAACGATGAACTCTACCGCGAAATAAAAAGTGCTTTTAATGTTAATACGGTGTTTACCATTAACGACAACAATATGTTTGTGCCTGTGAGTATCGGCAACACGTTTCGGTCGGTTTACGAAATCACGCAAAACATCACCATCAAAAATAAAAATGGAGAGCAAATCCCTCTTTCCGGACTGGTAAAGGTAAGTTCGGGCATAGGGTTAAAATCTATTATTGCCGGAAAAGAGGGCGAATATTTTCCGGTTATGTTGGATATAAATCCGAATGAATTTAAAAAAGCAACCGTGGAATTAAAAGAAATCTTAACCGGGCATAAAAGTTTCGATTTGAGTTTTGGAGGTTCTATCCTTTCAAACCGCAAAATGATAAATGAATTATTCCTGATAATAGGGGTGAGCTTATTGTTGCTCTATTTTATCCTCGCCGCACAATTCGAATCGTTTCTTTTACCCATTATTGTGTTGCTGGAAGTCCCCATCGACTTGTTTGGTGCATTCTTACTTTTAAAACTTTTTGGAGCCGGGATAAACATCATGTCTGCAATCGGAATTATTGTAATGGCAGGAATTATCATCAACGACTCCATCCTGAAAATAGATACCATTAATAAATTATACTATTCCGGGAATTCGTTAATCCGCTCCATTTTTGAGGCAGGGCGGCGGCGGTTAAAACCCATTATTATGACCAGTCTCACCACAATCCTTGCAATGGTTCCTTTCCTGTTTCAAAAAGGCATGGGAGCAGAATTACAAAAGCCATTGGCACTGGCAATCATCGGTGGAATGTTTCTGGGTACTTTTGTGAGTTTGTATTTTATTCCGCTGGCTTATTATTTATTAAAAAGAAGAAGGATAAAGAGTTTCTAAGAGGGCAACAGTTCAAACATGGGCAACAAACAAAATAAAAAAGCATTCTCCTCCTTCTCCGTAATCGTGGTGTTTTTAGCACTTATGCTTATCGGGATTGCTTTTGTGCCAATGCTCGATATCCGGTTTAAACCCAGCCGAAACCTGCCTCAATTAAATGTCCGGTTTAGTTGGGCAAATGCATCGCCAAAAGTAATCGAACAGGAAACTTCAAAAATTGAAGGGGTACTTGGGAAAATCAGCCGGATAGAGTCCATTGAGTCCAATTCATCAGTTGGCTACGGAAACGTAACCCTGAAATTTGATAAAACGGTTGACTTAAACCAAAAGCGGTACGAGGTATCCACATTAATCAGGCAGCTCCGCAGCAAGCTCCCTGATGAAATGAGTTATCCCGAAATAACAACAAACATTGAACGGGAAGAAGACCGGGTTTCGTTTATGGTTTTAACACTTAATGCCTATTCATCGACTCACTATATTAAAAACATTGCAGAGCAACAGGTGATTCCAGGATTATTAAAAATAGAGGGGATTGCCGACATCAAACTTTTTGGTGCAACTCCAAACCAGTGGGAAGTTTGTTATGACCCCGAACTATTAAAAAACTTTCATATCTCACCTGCCGAAATTAGTTCGGTTATTAATCGGTTGGGCGAAAAAATGTTCCTGGGGAACCAGGAAGGCACTGGTAATTCTTCGATACCTGTCCTGGCAACTACACAATACATCGAACCAATAAAATGGGGGAACCTCCCCATTTCAAATAAAAACGGGAGAATAGTAAAACTTTCCGATGTTGCCACCATAAAACTGAAAGAAAAACCACCCACATCGTATTACCGCATTAACGGGAAAAACACCATCAACCTGGTGGTATATGCAGCACAAGGTGAAAACCAGGTTAAACTTGCCAACAAAATCCATAAACAACTGATAAATATCCAATCCGAACTCCCACATGGTTATGTCGTTCAGGTTGCATCAGACAGCACTGAATTTATTAAAAAGGAACTCACCAAAATTGGGTTGCGGACGCTCTTTTCCCTACTTTTTTTGTTGCTGTTTGTTTTGGCAGTCAGCCGCTCTTTCCGGATTCTCGTAGTACTTTTTATTTCGCTTGCCGCCAACTTGTTAATTGCCGTTGTATTTTATTACCTGTTGAAAGTAGAAATCCACATCTATTCGCTGGCTGGGATAACAGTCTCTTTCGGGATAATTATCGACAACAGTATTATAATGGTCAGCCACCTGCAAAAGCAAAAAGGGTTGCGGGTTTTTGTTTCGCTTTTGGCAGCAACATTAACTACTCTGGGAGCTTTGTCGGTTGTGTTCTTTTTGAAAGACAACCAGAAAGTCCTTCTTATTGATTTCACTTATGTAATGCTAATAAACCTAAGTGTTTCATTAGTGGTTGCCTTGTTCCTTGTTCCTGCTTTAATGGAAAATATATATCGCAAAAAAGCAAAACCGGCAACGGTAAAATCACGAAAAAGGATTTTGAGAATAACTAGTTTCTATTCCCATTTTATTCATTTTGAAAAAAGATTTAAATGGGCATTTTTTATTATTGCCATTTTGGGGTTTGGAATCCCTGTATCAATGCTACCCGATAAAATTGAATCGGAAAAACCCCTTGCAAAATTCTATAACAAAAGTTTAGGGGCTGAAAAGTTTAAATCGGATGTTAAACCTGTTCTGGAAAAAGCACTTGGCGGGGCTTTACGGTTGTTTACCGAACATGTTTTCGAAGGTAGTTTTTATGCCGACCCGGGAAAAACAATATTGCATGTCCGTGGGCGCATGCCCGAAGGTTGTACAATCCGCCAATTGAATGAGGCCGTTCGAAAAATGGAGCAATACATCAGCCAATTTGATGAAGTTAAACTATTTGAAACTAAAATCAGAGGATATAGGAATTCGTCTATAACTGTACAATTTACCGATGAAGCGGAACAATCATCATTCCCATTTTTATTAAAAAGCAAAGTGGAATCAAAAGCCATTTCGCTGGGTGGGATGGATTGGTCGGTTTATGGTGTGGGAAGAGGTTTTTCCAATGCCCTGAACATGGATTATAAAAACAGCCACATCCTGTTAACAGGTTATAACTACGACCAACTGTTTAAATATGCCGAGCAATTGGAAGCCAAACTTTTGAAAAACCCGAGGGTTGAAAAGACAGAAATCACAAGTTCCCAAAGTTGGCGTTCCAATACTCGTTACGAGTACAATTTACAGGTAGATAAAAATCTTCTGGCAAGCATGGGGCTGCGTTATTCCGATTACACCAATTCCCTGTTCACACAGCTCAAATCTTACAAGCTGAAGGATTTTTACAACCAAACCGAATCACAACCTGTGGTTTTGGTATCCTCAGAAGGTACAGAATACAACAAATGGGATTTTTATAACATGCCG
>UOEP01000183.1_pt1 | contig 11186 bp, 7 predicted proteins | sample 1989931 | NCBI WGS metagenome assembly UOEP01 (sample SAMEA4712198, study PRJEB27164) | hydrothermal vent metagenome | biome: marine basaltic hydrothermal vent biome; feature: marine hydrothermal vent; material: mineral | place: Pacific Ocean | collected 2011-06-14/2011-07-23 | depth 1691 m
GGGTGAGCGCACTGTTGGTGAAACCTCGAACATTACTCCCATTTATACCAATGATGAACGTGCACTTGAGTTTGGAATCTATGCAGGAAGTGAATACAGCCTTAGCGACAGGTTGAAAGTGGAAGGGGGCATACGCCTCTCGGGGATGTTTGCATTTGGCGATGGTAAGAAATATGTATATGCCCCCGGTTTGCCATACGATGAAGACAATATAGTTGACACTATCTTTAGTGGCAGGAACTCGGTTGAGGCGACTTACCTTAATCCTGAGTTCCGTCTGTCTGCCAATTACACAATCAACAGGAACAGCTCATTTAAAATGAGCTATAATAAAACTGCCCAATATATTCACATGCTTACCAACACGACAGCAATTTCCCCTACCGATACATGGAAACTGAGTGATGCATACCTGCTCCCGGAAACCGGGCAACAAATATCTGCCGGTTATTTCAGGAATTTCAAAAGCAATATGATTGAAGCGTCAGTGGAGGGATTTTATAAGAAGATAAAAAATATTAAAGAATACAAAGCCGGGGCTAACCTTTTATTAAACGACCACATTGAAACTGAAATTCTGAATGGGCTTGGTAAATCGTACGGAGTAGAATTTTCATTGGAGAAAAAAGGGGGAAGGGTTTATGGAAGAATTGGATACACCTATTCCCGTACATTAATCAAATCAATTACCGGTTTTGAGGAAGAATTGATTAATGATGGAGAATATTTCCCTGCCAGTTACGATAAACCACACAACCTGAATATATTGGCTAGCCTTAAAGCCCTGAGGAGGTTAATCTTTTCAGCAACAGTCAACTATTCAACAGGCAGGCCCATAACCTACCCGGTGGCACAATATAAGTTGGGAGACCAGGTATTCTTACATTATTCAAAATATAATCAGTATCGTATACCCGATTATTTCCGCATGGACTTTTCAGTGACTATTGACGGAAACCTGAAATTACGGAAACTGGTTAACGGCACATTTACATTCTCGTTGTACAATATCACGGCAAGGAAGAATGCATATTCGGTTTACTTTAGGAGTGAGGGGGCAAAATATGAAGCTTATAAACTTTCTATTTTCGGGACTATTATCCCTACGCTAACCTATAATTTCAAATTTTAGGATGATAATTAGGGTCTGTCAATAAAGAACAAAAATATGAAACGGAAAATTTTAATCAGCGCGTTGATTTCAACGATTGCCCTTTTTAATAACCTCTATGGGCAAAAGCCGGAGGAAAAGCCTGGGCGAAACTTCCCTGCCGAAAAATTAACAGTCCATATTACTCAGGAATGTGCATTCCCTGGTGAGGTGGTATGGTTTAAAATTTACTGTACTTCTCCGCTTTACCCCGAAGTTGAATTAAGCCGGATGGCATACATTGAGCTGGTGAATAGTGATAATGCTTCACTCTTACGTAAAAAAATCTTACTTGAAGGTGGAGAAGGGGAAGGTGCGTTTATTATTCCGGGAAACATCCAGACAGGCGTATATTATATTATGTCTTACACGAATTGGATGAAGAATTTTGGGGAAGAGTCTTTTTTCAAAACAAGCATTACCATTATAAACCCAAATGAAAAATTCGATTACCTGGAAGGTGAAAGAGGGGATACTGAAGTTGTAAATAGTGGTGGGAGTTGTCATAAAAAGATCGTGCAGGAGTTGAAGGTAACACCTCTAAAAGGGAGATATGCAACCCGTGAAAAAGTGACGGTAAAGATTGAAACCGGGGGAATACCTGGGCAAGTGCCATGTGGCAATTTTTCCGTATCAGTTTACAGGAAGGAGCCATCGTTGCATATAGGCGGTAAATTCCATACGTCGGAACATGCTTTAGAGCAACCAGAAAGCCTGGCTTATCTGCCAGACTACAATGGCGTTAGGCTAACGGGGAATATTACCGGTGCTTCAGGGAAACCTATAGCCGGAGGGCAGGTTGTATTGTCGTTTCCTGGGCAGGGTACAGATGTAAACAGCACAAAAACAGATAAAAATGGCGATTTCCACTTCCTCTTAAAACCAAATGAAGGTGAAAAAGATGTTGTATTCACATTGCCTCGCCCCAATTTAAAGTTGAAATTGGAAGAGTCATTCTGGAACGGGTTTAGGAAACCCCCGACAAAAGCAGTGTTAATGTTAGGCGAGGATGCGGCCTTTTACCTAAAAGAAAGGTATGCGCATTTCCAGTTGCAGGGAAAATTCAAACAAAAATACTTTAAAGTGGACAAACAATCGGAGGGCGTTAATAACGGCAATTGGCTGTTTTATGCCAAACCACATAAGGTTATTGAAATAGGCGAATATATTACACTCGATTCAATAACGGAATATTTCTGGGAATTGATTCCTTCGGTAAAGTTTGTTCAACGGAAAGGGGAATATGATATTTCTGTAATAAATCCATTAACATTTTTGCCTTTTGAAGATGCTCCAGGCGTTTTTATTGATGGGGTGCTCTATTCAGATTACGATGAAATAGCCAATATCCCAGTTGAAGAGGCCAGGCAAATAGCAGTAATCGCCGACACATATTATTATAGGGATTTTACATTTGGGGGGATCGTTGATATCCATACTAAAAAGGGGGATTTTAGCTCGGTAGGGATTTTGCCTTGCATGGTCCGTGTAATGTACCCTTTGGGAGCCCCTCCCGAAGTAAGGTATACAGCTCCTGATTATTCTAAAATTGAACCACAAACCAGGATACCTGACCTGAGGTACCTGATTTGCTGGAAACCCGATGTAAAGTTAAACGACAAAGGGGAAGCTACTGTTGAGTTTTACACCAGCGATGTTGAAGGTGAATTTATAGTTAAGGTAGTTGCCCTTTCAAATGACGGTGAAATTTTGCATTGTAAAAATGAGATTCTTGTCAAAACCTTATAAGGTAATAGGATAATCTGAATTGATCCTTATAAAGTCTAATAAACAGTAAAAGAACTTTATGAAACTTTATAGTTGTATTTTGGAAAGAAAGTGAAATTTGATACATTTGCATTGAAATATAAATATATTACGAAAGAATGAGTTATCTAAAATACGAAATTGAGGAACTAAAGCTGAATGGAGGCTTGCACACTGCAAAAGAGATAAGTAGTCAGCCTGAAATGTGGGTCGAAACCTATAACAGGTTATTTAAAGAAAAAGATCAGATTGCTAAGTTTACAGGCGACTTCTTACAAAATGAAAACCCCTATGTTATTTTAACCGGCGCCGGGACATCGGCATTTATCGGGGAAGCACTGGTTGGTGCATACCAGAGGGAATGGGGAATAACTGCAAGGGCTATTGCAACTACCGATATAATTACCCACCCCGGGGACTATTTTATCCGGCCAAGGCCAACTCTGCTGGTCTCTTTTGCCCGCTCCGGCGACAGCCCTGAAAGCCTGGCTACTGTTGAATTAGCAAAAAAACATTGCGACAAGCTCTATATCTTAAATATTACATGTAATAAAGATGGTGAACTTGCAGCAAAAACCGGCAGTAGGGATTCTTATGTGTTTTTGTTGCCTGAAGAAACCAACGACCGGTCGCTGGCTATGACCAGTTCTTATACCTCTATGCTATTGGCAGGTTTGCTGGTGTTGAATATCAATGATATTGATTCAATGCAGCCACTGGTAACTAAACTTGCCGGTTATGGGAATTATATAATCAACAAATACCTTACCGACCTTAATGGCCTTGCTAAAACAGATATTGAAAGAATGGTGTTTTTAGGTTCGGGCCCTCTTATGGGCGCTGCACATGAATCACATTTAAAAGTGCAGGAGCTGACAGATGGCAGGGTTGTTTGTAAGTACGATTCTTTTCTTGGATTCAGGCACGGGCCAAGGGCTGTGGTAAATAATTCTACTGTTGTTGTTTACCTGATGTCCAACAATCCCTTGGTGAGGAAATATGAATTGGATTTAATCAAATCGGTGAGTGAAACGGGGATAGGGTTTAAGTTCATTGCCATTGGGGCGGATATAGATGCTAAAGGGTTAGGCATTGACCTGGCAGTTAACTACCCTGGAAGCACAGAAGATATCCCTGATGAGTTTTTACCTGTTATTTATGTCCTGCCGGCTCAGATTATAGGGTTTTATAAATCATTGAGTTTAGGGCTTTCGCCTGATTCACCGTCAAACAGTGGTTCAATTTCAAGGGTTGTCCAGGGGGTAAAGATATATGAAAATACTTTTGCCTGATTTCATTATTTGCATAAGATGAGTAAGTGTGCCCGAGATATTTTTCTTGATATAATGGCTGCCAACCGGGAAGGTGCCGCAAAAGGAGTATATTCGGTTTGTTCTGCCAATGCTGATGTCCTGGAAGCATGTTTTAAACAGGCAAATGATGACGGGTCGATATTATTGATTGAATCGACTTCTAACCAGGTCGACCAGTTTGGAGGGTATACAGGGATGAAACCCGCAGGGTTTGTTTTATATGTACATTCATTGGCAGATAAGTGTGGTTTCCCAAAAGAAAGAATATTACTTGGAGGCGACCATCTCGGGCCGAATGTATGGCAAAAGTTATCTGCTGCCAATGCAATGCGGAATTCAAAGGTGCTCATTGAAGAATATGTAAAAGCCGGTTACCAAAAGATACACCTTGACACAAGTATGTTTTGTGCAGATGATATTGGAGACAGGACGAAGCCTCTGCCTAACGAAGTAGTTGCAGCAAGGACTGTTGAACTTTGCAAGGTTGCTGAAAAAACCTGGGAGAAGTACTGCCAGGGGTCACCCGAGCCTGTTTATATAATAGGGACTGAAGTGCCCATACCCGGGGGGGCGCAGGGAAAAGAGGGCGGAGTGTGCCCTACAACCCCGGAAGATGCAGCCAGTACCATCTCTATTACAAAAGAACATTTTTTGAAGGAAGGGCTTTATGATGCCTGGAGCCGCGTAACCGGGGTTGTAGTCCAGCCCGGTGTGGAATTTGGCGATGACCAGGTCTTCAATTACCGGAGGGAGGAAGCCAAAGGCTTAAGTAGGTTAATTACCGATTACGACAACCTGGTGTTTGAAGCCCACTCGACTGATTATCAGGCAGAATCTGGGTTGAAAGCACTTGTCGAAGATCATTTTTGTATATTGAAAGTAGGGCCGTGGCTGACCTTTGCATACAGGGAAGCCCTTTTTTCCCTTGAGGCAATGGAGGTGGAGATTTTTGGGGAAGGGTACCCTGGTTTATCAAAACTGAAAGATACATTGGAAAAGGTAATGGCAGATCAACCTAAATATTGGGAAAAGTATTACCAGGGTAACGAACAACAACAGTTTTTTAAACGGAAATATAGCTTCTCCGACCGTTCAAGGTATTACTGGCCATTTGATGAGCTGGATTCAGCAAAAAATAGGCTTTACGGGAATTTGCGTAAAAACAGTATCCCGTTGTCATTGTTAAGCCAGTTTATGCCCATACAGTTTTACCAGGTTTGCGATGGTAAAATTTCTCTTGACCCGGCCGGCCTGGTACACAGCTACATCAGGGTAGTTGCAGGGGTATACTCCAGGGCATGTGGCCTGGCTGGGTAGTAATATACAGGCAGGTATGCCCTGTTATTAAAATATTGATTGAAAAAGAGTAAGGCCTTGTGATATTCTATAAAACTCTGATTCTCAATAATTTTATTTTAAAGAAACTAAACTAAACTAAACTATAAAATCAAAAAGTAATGAATAAGACTAAATCTATAAATGCCGGGGTGCAACGAATGCTGAGAAGAGTTGTTTCGGTTGCGTTTTTATCAATTTTATTATCATCGGCAATGGTGAATGCCAGCGATTTGTCAAATCTTGGTATCCATCTGGTTCCTTACCCTCAACAGGTAGTATTAGGAGGCGATAATTTTATTATTTCCAATAATGTTACCATTTTATTGGATAAGAGCCATTCTGAAGCCGATAAGTTTGCTGCCGCCGAACTGGCAAAAAACCTGAAAAAAGAGTGGGGGGTTAATGCCGGCATTGGAACCGAAAAAGGGGGGAGGAATATTGTTTTAACCCGCAATAATGTTAGCGGAGAGGTTATCGGTTTACAGGGGTACCATATTTCCACCGGAAAAGATGAGCTGGTAATTAGAGCCAAAGGAGAGGCAGGGCTGTTTTATGGCGTTCAAACACTTTTACAGATTGTGCTGGAGGGTAGGGAAGGGGCATACGTTACAGGCATGGAAATAACCGACTGGCCCGATATAAAAAAGCGGGCTGCCCACTACGATACAAAACACCATCAGGATAAAATGGCGTATGTTGAAAGTTTTATAAAAGACCTTGCAAAGTATAAAATCAACCAGTTGGTGTGGGAATGGGAAGATAAGTTGGCATACAAAAGCCATCCTGAAATTGGAGCCCCCGGTGCATTTACTATTGAAGAGATGCAGGAGATGACAAGGTTTGCCAAGAAATACCATGTTGAGTTAATCCCCCTTGTGCAAGGGCTTGGGCATGTAAGTTTTATCTTAAAATGGCCACAGTATGCACATTTGAGTGAGATTGAAGCTTCGAACTGGGAATTTTGCCCGCTTAAGGAAGGGACCTATGATTTACTTTTCGACTTATGGGACGAGGCAATTGAGGCAACACCAGGCTCTGATTATATACATATTGGCTCGGATGAAACTTTCGAGTTAGCGGCTTGCGAACAATGCCAGGCTAAAGTAAAAGAGATCGGGAAAAGTGGGCTTTACCACCTTTTTGTGAAAAAGGCTGCCGGGCACCTTCAAAAACTTGGCAGGAAAGTGATGGTTTGGGAACGGCCAATGGGATGGGCTAAAAGTGGCTCGCCGGCAAAAAATATCACCCCTGCCAAAGGATTGGTTTTAACAGAAAGTTATTCATATAACTCGCCCGATTTTAAATACGCCAAAGAAGCCAGGCAGCTTGGCTACGAAGTGTATGCTTATGACCCAAACCCCGGGATAGAACCACTGTTCCTCCCTTATCATTACAGGAAAAGAGGTGGCCATAAAACCTTGGGGAGCATGGAGAACTCATACAATTTTTTAACTACCGCCGCTTTATCCGGGGCATTCGACGGGATGATAAATACATCCTGGGACGACTCAGGCCTGCACAACCAGATGTGGATGCTGAGCTTTATTACCTCGGCTGAATATTCGTGGAGTGGAAGCAAGCCGGCATTGCCCGAATTTGAGGAGTCTTTCTTTAAAAGTTATTACGGAAGTTCTGTTATGGACATGAAAGAACTATATAGTTTGTTGAACGAAGGGGCTTACTATTTTGCAGGGACATTTGAACGCAATGTCTGGCATCATGGCGAAATTGGTAAAACACATTTGCCCGACTTGCCCAGGAATGACAATATGGAATATGACCCCTATTGGAACACTGAATACAAAGAAATGGTTAGCCGCTCGAAAAAAGAACTTGCTAAAGTGAAAAGGGCAATGCAAATAATTGAAAATAATAAAAAACTTGCAGATAGGAATTTGTATGATTTTGATTTGTATGAGTCGGTGGCAGAACTAATTCAACATACCTGCAACACCTACCTCGACCTTTCAGATTTGGAACGGATTATCACAAAGGCACACAGGTTGACATATATTGACAAGCAGGAGGCTTATAACCAATTGGCTAAAGCCCGGGAATTAATCGAAGCCAGCCTTCAGAGAAGGGAGCGCGTTTACAACGATATTGTTAAAACCTGGGAAGAGACAAGGCTGCCAAAAGGGATGTCGACAAAAGGCAAAAAATATTTTTATCGGCAAGACAGGGCACGGCACTTTGCCAACCGTAGGTCCGATATGTCTTACCTTATTTATGATGAACAATTGTTGGATATGGAGGGCTACCTTAAAAAATTGGAAGCATATATGAAGTACTATAAAGAAACATGGTTATAGCCTGAATAATTCACAAATTGTTCTATTGCGAAGCCAAACTACTGTGATTAAAGGCAATGCTCACTTTCCGATTCTCGAAATAGCTTAGGCTATTCCTGTGAGTCGAAAACCTGCGCTTACCTGTACTCTTTGTATTTTGACTTCTCATGACTAAAATTCATGAATTATTCAGGATAGATTAGCGGCTTTAAGCTTTAATCCACATACTCCTCTTTCCGCACCAATACCAGTTTGTTTTCACCTATCTCGGAGTAGCCCAGGCCGTAGCAAAAATAATATATCCTGCCGTTACGGGTGGTGTAGGTGTTGGTGTAATAGTTAAAATTAAAACCCCGTTTAACCAGTTTGGTTTTATTGGTAGTAGTTTTACCGCCGGGGTTGAGTTCATTCAGTATTTTCCAATTCTTTTTCAGGATGTTGTTGATTTGCCTGATAAAGTTATTCTCGGTTGTAAATTGCTGGTTGTAGTACGAACTCCGGCACTGGTCGGAGCAGAATTTTTTGTCAGACCTGCCTTTCAGCGGTTCGCCACATTCCAGGCATTTTCTTTCTTCCATAGTCGGGCTTTTTGTTTGGAAGTAGTTTGTTTGCTCACTTCTTATTGGTATTCAGTTGATTGAGGCTAAAATACAAATAAATTTATCCGTTTGCAAACCGATAGTAATTTTTGCAGGATAGATGTTCATTTATTGTAAATTTGTACCCTGAGGAATCAGGAATCAATAATCCGATAGGAAATGATACAACAGGTTGAAATAATACTTCCCAATTTCAGGAGGGGCTACCATCTGATAACATCCCTCATAGAGGAGAATCTGCCATCTTTACCCAAACAGGGGTTGGTACATATATTTGTCAAGCATACTTCGGCAGGCATCACTTTAAACGAAAATGCCGACCCTTCGGTGAGAGTCGATTTTGAAGGGTTCTTAAATAAAATTATTCCCGAGGGCGACCCGGTTTATATCCACACCCTGGAAGGGGGCGATGATATGCCTGCACATCTGAAATCTTCGGTAATAGGGCAGTCCGTTACAATCCCTGTTACCAATCATCGGTTGAACCTGGGGACATGGCAGGGGGTCTATTTTTGTGAATTCAGGAATTTCGGAGGGAGGCGGGAAATTGTAATAACCGTTTATAGCTGACAGCCCTCATTGTTTGCCGCTACAAATACCTGTAAATTCGTTAAGAAAAAACCAACACAATTATGCAGAAGTTTTTATTGTTGGGGGCGGAGGCAATTGGGCAGGGTGCTGTCGATGGAGGAATCTCAGGTGTTTATGCTTACCCCGGAACCCCTTCCACAGAAATAACAGAGTACATACAATCAAATACATTAGCTAAAGAGCGCAATATCCACACCAGGTGGTCTGCTAACGAAAAAACTGCTTACGAAGCGGCATTGGGGATGTCTTATGCCGGTAAACGTGCCATAGCCTGCATGAAGCATGTGGGGCTGAATGTTGCTGCCGATGCTTTTATTAATTCGGCAATAACCGGCATAAACGGTGGTTTGATACTGGCTGTAGCCGATGACCCTTCAATGCACTCATCGCAAAATGAACAGGATTCAAGGTTTTACGGGAAATTTGCTATGATCCCGGTACTGGAACCTTCAAACCAGCAGGAAGCTTATGAAATGGCCCGCGAAGGATTACAGCTTTCAGAAGATACAGGGCTGCCCGTGATGGTGAGGATTACCACCCGGCTGTCGCACTCCAGGGCTGATATTGAATTAAGGCCTCCTATAGCTGAAAATCCTTTGAAACTCCCACAAAATCTAAAACAGTTTATGTTGCTCCCGGTTTTTGCCAGGAAATATTATGCATCATTGCTGGAAAAACAGGGCCGTCTGGGCAGGCTATCCGAAACATCAAAATATAATGTATATATTGACGGTGAAGATAAAAGTTTGGGTATTATTTGTTGCGGAATTGCTTATAATTACCTGAATGAGAATTATATACATGAGGAATGCCCTTACCCGGTGATTAAATTATCACAATACCCGTTGCCCGGGAAAATGATACGGAGGATGGAGGGTGAATGCGATGAAATACTTGTTCTGGAAGAGGGTTACCCATTGGTTGAGGAAATGTTGAAAGGCTTTTTTGGGAAAGGGGTGAAGGTCAAAGGCCGTTTGGATGGGACAATCCCCCGTACAGGGGAACTGAATCCCGGCCATGTGGCAAAAGCATTGGCAAAAATGAGTTCTGAGGGTTATCCTGCCCCCGGGATTCTGGTAAACCGCCCTCCTTCGCTTTGCCAGGGATGCGGGCATCAGGATGTCTTTTTTGCCCTGAATGAAGTTTTGACAGGTTTTGGCGATGGGAAGGTGTTCTCAGACATTGGCTGCTATACCCTGGGAGCCCTCCCTCCCTACGAATCCATAAATACCTGTGTCGACATGGGGGCATCGATAACCATGGCGAAAGGGGCTGCTGATGCAGGTTTATGGCCGGTTTTTTCAGTAATAGGCGATTCAACATTCACCCATTCGGGTATTACCGGTTTACTGGATGCCGTGAATGGGCAGGCAAATGTGAATATTATTATTCTTGATAATGAAGCTATTGCCATGACCGGAGGGCAGGACTCTGCTGCCGAAGGTAAGCTGGAAGCAATTTGTAAGGGGGTAGGAGTAGAAGAGGGGCATATTACTACTGTTGTGCCGGTACATAAAAACCATCAACATATAGTTGGGATAATAAAAGAAGAGGTGGCTTATCAGGGAGTTTCGGTAATTATTGCACGGCGTCCCTGTATTCAGAAACTGGCACGTGAGAAAAAGATAAAACGGCAATTACAAAAATAAAAACCTATGAAGTCAGATATTATTTTAGCCGGTGTCGGTGGGCAGGGTATCCTTTCTATTGCGGCAGTAATTGGTACCGCAGCTGTTGACGAAGGGTTGTATTTGAAACAGGCCGAAACACATGGCATGAGCCAGCGCGGCGGGGCTGTGGTTTCCCACCTGAGGATAGCCGATTACCCCATTGCGTCCGACCTGATCCCTCTTGGCACTGCCGATATGATTATTTCGGTAGAACCCATGGAAGCATTACGTTATTTGCCCTATTTAAGTAAAAAAGGATGCCTGGTAACCAACGAAGCGGTATTTAAAAATATTCCAAATTACCCCTCAGTTGAAAAAATTATTGGAGAAGTAAAAAAGTTGTGTAATTTTGTAGTGTTAAACGCTGGAAAAATAGCAAAGCAGGTTGGGAATCCTAAAGCGTCAAACATGGTTATTTTGGGCGCCGCCACTCCATTTTTGGAGATTAAGGCTGACATTATTGAAAA
>UOEP01000223.1_pt1 | contig 11136 bp, 7 predicted proteins | sample 1989931 | NCBI WGS metagenome assembly UOEP01 (sample SAMEA4712198, study PRJEB27164) | hydrothermal vent metagenome | biome: marine basaltic hydrothermal vent biome; feature: marine hydrothermal vent; material: mineral | place: Pacific Ocean | collected 2011-06-14/2011-07-23 | depth 1691 m
ATTCTACTGGAGTTACAAGTGGACTAACACGAATGAAAAACTTCTTCGATAGATTTCCTCCTTTCCCAACAAGATATGTAGTAGTTGCTCCAGACGAAGACAGAAATAAAGTTGTTAAAGAAGCTAATAAACCTCAATTTGCTGATTTAAATACAAAGTTTTTCCCATATTCAGCAGTTGAAGAATTGTATGCACTTTGTCAAAAACGAAAAATTAGGGGAGTAACTGAAGAATTCCTTGATTGTTATATGGAAACAATAGTTAATTGAAAACATTGAAGAGAGATAAAAGGCATCAAGAATCCTGCAAGTCGTTAGGTTGGAATATTTTTATTTTTTTTGAGTATGAGATAGAAAAAAGGTTGGATGATGTATTAGTAGGAATAAGTTGATTTCAAATTCCGGGCCTCCGCATCCATACACTTTGCCAAGTCGCTCAAAAAGCCCATATAAACCCCGGGCATGGAAACACCGGCAAGCTTTCATAAACAGTCAACACGAGTATATCCGGAGAGAATAAAAGCAATCTGATTAACAGGAAAATCGGTAGGTACAGAAGAAATAGGTAACGGTGTTTGGAAAGTGTTTTATAGAGATGTATTTTTAGGTTACTTAATGAAAAAGATATAAGAGAGGAACAACAATCAACAAGGTTAAGTACGGATATGGCGTAAAGCATCTGACTTTAACTTTGCAAACTACCTCCTTTAACGAACATGCCAAAACAAAAAAATGGAACATATAATTAAGCAATATAAAACTAATCCTGACCTGGTATTTAACACTTGGTTTATCGAGAATGAAGACAGGTTAAAAGCTTTCCGCTCAATCAGGCGTGGAGTTTTACAGGTAATTAAGGATATTCAAGAAAATACTTTCCCAAATGATTTCAAGAAAAGCTCGTTAGAATTTGTGCTCACCTGCATTACAGAACAGAAGCAGGTGTTTGAGGGTGCTTCTCATCCGTTTTATTGGAAACCTAAATTGAGAATTCCTGACATATATGAAAACCAGGAAAATAAGCGTTTATTCGGACAGTTTTTAGAAAACTGCGTGAGAGCAACTAAAGAGGCTCAGATTTTAGATGAAATTATTAAACTCGACCAAAAGAAAATTAAAGGTCTGGGGCCGGCAGTTGCGAATATCCTATATTTTCTTCATCCGACCCTAATGACACCATTCAACACAGCAATGGTCAACGGATTTAACACATTATTCAATGAAAAAGTAAAACTAGGGTCCTGGTCAGAGTATTTAAGGATGCGTGAGGTTATCATTCAGCAGAATAAAAGATACAAACAGTTACTCTCTAATGATTTAGGCGCATTTAGCGGATTGCTCTTTGAAATTGGAATGAAAAATATCTTAATCGGCAATGAATCCGGCCTGACTGAGGAAGAAAGAGTAAAAATATTAAAAAGACTAGAAAAACGGCAAAAAAAAGTGGTTGACGAAAAAGAAGAAGGTCAGCTGCATTCAGAGATGCAATATCGTCTTTTAAAAATTGGCAATGCCTTAAATTACGATGTAATTGCTGCAAGTAACGACCGTTCTAAAAGTCATGATGGCAACAAATTTTCTTTTATGGGTTTAAGCGACTTCCCATGTATGGACATAGCAAAAGAGACCTTAAACACCATTAAATTAATCGATATTGTTTGGTTCGAGAAAAATACGAATAAGATTGTCTGTGCTTTTGAGGTGGAAAAAAGCACCTCTATCTATTCCGGTATCTTAAGATTATCGGACTTATCGTACTCCTTCCCGAATCAAAGTTCAAAGCTGTATATCGTAATTCCTGACAAAAGAGAAAAAGAAGTGAAATTTCAACTCAGCAGGCCATCAATAGCCAATGGCAAAATTGAAATTCAATATATCTTATTCTCAGAATTAAGAGAACATTGCAATGCTCTTTGTAAGTTTGGGGACAGCCATCATATATTGGAAAAAATATCAAGAAAAGTATAGCAATATCCCTTATTGGATTATTCTTAGAATCTGTCTGAAAGGATAATCCTTATGCAGCTTCTTAAGCCTGAATAATTCACAAATTGTTCTATTGCGAAGCCAAACTACTGTGATTAAAGGCAATGCTCACTTTCCGATTCTCGAAATAGCTTAGGCTATTCCTGTGAGTCGAAAACCTGCGCTTACCTGTACTCTTTGTATTTTGACTTCTCATGACTAAAATTCATGAATTATTCAGGTAAGGGTCGAAATTCAGCTCCGAGAACTTCTTGATCTTCTGTATAAAAAATTTCCACATAATACTTGACCGGAATATTTCAGTGTGTGATGTTTTTGACATTACCGGCTGCAACAACTTCCTTTTCCTGTTAAATCGGCCGAAGTTTTTGTAAAAAACAGCATGGGCTTTACATACAGCCCAAAAAGCCTTGAAATTAAGGTTTGCCAGGAATTTTATTGCAGCAACGCCATCAAGTACCATCCTGACAAAAAACGGGAAGAAAGCCTTTCCTTTTGGAAGGTTTTTAAAAAGCATGAACAGGTTGTTCCTGAAATTCAGGTAGATCTTTTTTGGGTTATCATACGAAAGCGTCCCCCCTCCAAGATGGTAAACAACAGACCCGGGCTCGTACCAAACTGCAAAGCCCCTGTTCTTTAACCTCCAGCACAAGTCGATCTCTTCCATGTGTGCCCAAAAATCTTCATCGAACCCGCCAACCATTTTAAAAAGGCCGGCACGAATGAACAAACAGGCTCCCGTAGCCCAAAAAATCGGGGAAGGGCGGTCGTACTGCCCTTTATCCTGTTCGTTAATATTTAATATCCTGCCCCGGCAAAAAGGGTAGCCAAACTTATCAATAAACCCACCTGCCGCACCAGCATATTCAAACCGGTTTTTTTGCCGGTAGCTTAATACCTTAGGCTGTATTGCAGCAATCTTCAGGTCGGCTTCCATCCTTTCTATAGATGGTTCAATCCATCCCTCAGTAACCTCCACATCCGAGTTGAGCAATATAAAATAATCGGCATCCACTTTTTGCAATGCCACATTATACCCTTTTGCAAATCCATAATTCTCATTCAGGCAGATAACCGCAACAGACGGGAAATTTTTCCTGACAAAATCAATTGAATTATCTGTAGAGCCGTTATCGGCAACCACAACCTTCACATCTTCGTCCCGGCTGTGCTCAACTACTGAAGGTAAATATTGTTGGAGCAGCTTTTCCCCATTCCAGTTTAAAATAACAATGGCAACTTTTTTCTGGTTGATCATCTACATTTAGGTTTTTAAGAGGCCAACAGTTTTGCAATAAGAGAAATAAGCCCTTCTTTATCAATATTTGCAAGGATATCCTGAATTTTCCCAGTCTTATTTCCCTCCTCCGAAGCAATGATTGACTTGACCTCTTTAACCTGCTTCCCCGTTAATTCATCTTCTAAAAGTTGCCATACCTTTTCTTTTTCCTTTGTTTTTTCGGGCAACCCCAACTGTTCAAGTTCAAAAATGGTAGATTCCAGTATTTCAGCAGCCCGCATCTTTACCGGGTCTTTGGCTTTTCCTGCACCCGAAACATCACGCAAACTCCAACTTGAATAGTCGTAATGCAAGTCTTTGATCATTTTTAATTTTGAACTCTCCGGCCCAAAAATCCTTTCAAGGAAAATAATTGTATAGTTTTTCCAGGCTTCCAGGTCAAACTTTTTGTCTTCAAGCCTGGATATCTGTTCTTTCAAAAGGGCAATCTCTTTTTCTGCTTCTGCCATCATAATCAATTAAAATACCAGCACAATTTACGAGTTCCTGCCGATGTTTCAAAAATAACTTTCAATTAATAGGCTTTATATTTCCTGCACAGTCCAATATGCAACAAAAGCCCCATTCGCAGAGTAAAGGTAGATAAGTTGTTACAAACATAAAATAATTATACAATTTTGAAGTTCTATATGAAGGACACAGTTTTTTTTAATGAAGTTGTTTAAAATCTATGAAAATAATACTTGTTCTCTTACTTGTCGTTTCAGTTGGGTTTAGTTCGGTAGCCCAGCCTAAAAAAAGAGGGAAAGTAAAGCGTAAATACAAAAAAACAGAACATGTACGTGCAACCCAGCCCGATGTTTTTATTCATGGGAAAGTCCAAAACCAGGACGATGAATTACTGGTTGGGGCACTGGTGAAACTCATTGGGACTACTAAAGCAGTCCACACCAATGCCAATGGGGAATATTTTTTTTCAGGGGTGCTTCTTGGGAGGCACACTATTCAGGTTTCGTATATGGGTTACAAAACCAAATCAATTGATTATACCGTCCATACAGGGCACAACTATATCAACTTTACTATTGATGAAAGAAACATAAAGCTGGACCCCATAGTAGTGACCGCTCAAAAACGGGAGCAACAGGTCCTGGATGTCCCGGCTGCGGTAAGTGTAATTGGGAATAACACTCTTGAGAACCTGGATATCCGGGATTTAGATGTTTTATCCGATTTTGTACCCGGCTTAAATATCAGGATGCAAAGTATCCTGCGCCCGGATTTCGTAATCAGGGGGATTACCAGCGATGAGGTAAGTGCCAGTGCCCAACCCAGGGTTTCGGTGTATTACAACGACATCCCCATTGGCAGGACAACCGGAGCAGCCATCGGACTATTCGACATGGAACGGGTAGAAGTACTGAAAGGCCCGCAAGGGACGCTTTTTGGAAGAGGGGCACAAATTGGCGCGATACATTTTATAAGTAAAAAACCAACCAATACCTTCACAGGTTTCCTCTCGGCCGGGTTTGGCGATTATGGGCAAAAATATGTTAGTGGAGCAATAAACATCCCGGTCATAGAGGATAAACTTCAGGCAAGGGCAGCCGGAGTATACGATTTCAGGGACGGGTATGTGAAAAATACTTTTGGAGGCACCTTAAATGGTAAGAATACCACTGCCGGAAGGTTTTCGTTACGCTTTATCCCTTCTATATTTACAAAAATTGACCTGGAAGTAAATTACCAAAAAGATGATGCCCCGGGGACAGCATTTATGAGTAGTACCTACCCCAACACCAATGGTTCAACCAATATCTACAATTATGTGGCTTCGCTGGATAAAGGCGAAAGCCTGGCCAACCAAAGAAAAATTTTCGGGGCCATCTTAAATGCACGTCATTATATAAATGAGCAAACCTATTTTACTTCTATTACCTCATTCAGGACTTATACGTCTTTTGCCGCCTGGGATGGAGACGGGTCGGCAGCAGAAGCGATAAACATGGCAGAAGATGCCGGGGTTAAACAAATTACCCAGGAGTTAAGGTACAATTATTCATTGGGCAATAAATTAAACGGATTTGCCGGAGCAAGCTACTGGAGGGAAAAGGTAAAACAGGTGCATGGTTTTACTCTAAATGAGCAGCAGATGGCCTACCTGTTTACTGCCGCCCCTTCGATGATGGTTTTGGCAAACGGGCAACCCAATACAATGACTAACCTGCCTGTAGATACTTTGTTCGGGGCATTAGCAGGAATGCCATTGCCTGCCGCCCACGAGGAAGAGAATATCAGCGAGGCTGTTAACCAGTCGATTGAAGGATTTGCAGATGCCACCTACAATCTCACAAGAAAAATAAGCATTACAGCAGGTATCCGTTATATTATGGATCGCTTCAAACTATCCAATGAAGCCCTGTTTAGCGGGGGCACAGCTTCTACCCTGGGAATGCTGACAGGCAATTATCCAAACCTTTTCTTCATGCCTTCGGAAAAGCAGGAGATAAAAAAAACCTTTTCAGCAATAACAGGAAGGGCAAATATCAGTTATAAATACACCGAAAACACCACAGTGTTTGTAGGTTATGCAAAAGGGTATCGCCCAAATGTGCTCCAATTTACATCGAATGGCATACCCGAAACCCTGCCTGCCGAAATTGTTGACTCGTACGACTTTGGATTTAAAGGAATATTTTTAAGCCGCTTATGGGCCAGCCTGGATATATTTTACCACCAATACAAAAATTTCCAAACAAGTGTATGGGTTGCCGACCCGGAAAATGGGGATTTTAATTACCTAACGGCAGGTATTGATAAAGCCTCGGCCTATGGCGGTGAAGCAAGCCTGAAGTATGCAATAATGAAACAGTTGCAATTTTTTGGGAATTATGCTTACATCCATGCCCGGTTCAACGAAGCCGATATGCTGCATGTAGGCGTGCCGAACCCGGAAAACCAGTTCAGGCTGACACCGGAGCATAGCTTTAGTGCCGGATTAAACGCATCGGTCAATATTACCCCGGGCATTCAGTTATTTGCTATTCCAACCTATTCGTACAAATCGCATTTTTATTTTGAAGATGCCAATACCAATGGCATTGAACAGGATGCCTATGGAATATTAAGTGCCAGGGGGGGAGTTAGGCTCTCAGACCCTGATATTACATTGTCGGTTTATGCCAATAACCTGCTTAATGAGAAATACCTGATAAGTGGTGGGAATACAGGAAGCATGTTTGGCATCCCAACATTTATCCCGGGAGCTCCACGAATGGCCGGGACAAAACTAACCTGGAGGTTTTGAAGGCATATTCAGCCTTTAGTGAGGGCTTCACTTAAAGTGGAACCCTCACTCTTATCATTTCCATTCCGGCAACCTCCCGGGGGTCCAGGGCGCATTGACCTTGTTCAGTTCGGTTTCCAGTGCCGGGATGTCATTTTCAACGATTCGTTTCAAGACATCCAGGACAGGGGGGAACTCTTCCTTCAGGATATTCATTTCCATTTTTTCAGAAGAAGTAATTGCAGAAGTTGAGCCAATATGGGTTTCTGCAATATTGCCCAACCGCCTCATTAAAGGTATCTGGCCAGGAGGTATCTCTTCCCAGCTGGCTTTAACCGCAACGCCGTTCATTTTAAAATCCAACTCATCCAACTCTTTCGATAAATTACGTGCTTTATCCATCAGTTCCTGCCCCGCACCCGGGGTCGAATAAATTGCTTTCTTTATGTGCTCAATCTTACTGAATAGCTCTTTTATTAGCCGGTCGCTACCGGCCAGTGCTACCGACAATTTACTTACCTCTTTTGCAAATGCCTTATTCTCAGCATAATCGGCAGCGGGCAAAGTGGTATTATCCAGCTTCTTACAAATAAATCCGACCGGTTCCACCAACTCTTTTAGTTCACCTCTGTCCCAAAGCCACATCCCTACTTTATAATTACCGGGCATTGCCAGGATACCCTGGTTGCCCTCCTTTCTAACAGGGTCGAACTTATTTTTTACACTAACAACAGAAGGCAATGTATAGCGTAGGTTCCAGGTAACCCGGTTAATCCCTTTTGCAGGAGGCCTGGTAATCCGGGCGACTATTGCCCCCTCCTCATCGTAAACAGAAAAAATCAGGTGAGCCTTTTCCTCTTTCCCTTCCTGCTCAGCCTCCCGCCAGCTTATCTGCGGAATTGGCTTGCCCTCTTTAAATAATTTTTTCTCTGCTTCTTTTCTTAATTGTTTTTTGCTCTTCGGGGCTTCTTTCAGGTAATACGTAAAGGTTGCCCCGAATTCGGGGTTTTTGGCAAAATAATAGGTACTCCCCTGGTTATCCCTCCCCTCTGTTTGAATATACATTAAAGCATCTTCGACTTTAAACAGGTGGGCATCTTTTTTAGCCAATTCAGGAGTTAATTCGCGCAGTGGGCTGTAATTATCGAGGATATAAAACCCCCGGCCAAAGCTTGCCAGTACAAGGTCGCTTTCCCCTTCATGTATAGCAATGTCGCGGATGGCTATGGTTGGTATGCCTGATTTGAGTTGTACCCAGTCCTTCCCGGCGTCAACAGAAAAGAAAATACCAAATTCTGTCCCGGCAAATAATAAATCCCTCTTCTTAAAATCCTGTACAATGCTGTGAACCGTACCGTTCCCGGGGAGGTTAGATGAAATTGAGGCCCATGTTTTACCCTTATCCGTACTCTTGAGGATGTATGGCTTAAAATCGTCACGTTTAAGATTGTCGAACGAAACGTAAATAACATTCTCATCGAAACGGTCGGCATAAATATCGCTTATATAGGTATATTCAGGAATCCCCGGGAATGACTTAACCTGCCTCCAGGTTGCGCCGTTGTCTTCAGTGATTGAAATAACCCCGTCATCAGTCCCCGCAATTAACAGCCCCTCTTTTACGGGAGATTCGGCTAACGAGACGATAGTCCCCCATAATGAAGTCGACACATCTTTAGCCACTGCATCCGAACTCCAGTACTTACCCATTACGGGGAAACTGTTGCGGTCGGTCTTTGTGGTCAGGTCATCGCTGATAACTTCCCAGCTATTCCCCCGGTCATTGCTCATGAAGACCTTGTTTGCCGCTATATAAAGCCGGGTATTTGAATGTGGGCTCAGGATTACCGGAGCATCCCAATTCCATTTGTATGCATCTTCCCCTTTTCTTTCGCTTGGTTTAATAAAAACTTTCTCGCCGCTTTTCCGGTCGTAACGGTAAAGGTTCCCATACTGGTATTCACAGTAAACAATATCAGGGTCGGTGGGGTCTATAACCGCCCAGAAACCATCGCCGCCCAGTGTTTTATACCACTCATCGCTGGCCACGCCGCTTTTACTTATAGTTTGCGAAGGCCCTCCCATTGTGTTATTATCCTGCGTGCCGCCGTAAACATTGTAAAATGGTTTTTTATTATCAACATTTACACGGTAGAATTGGGTAACCGGGAGGTTCTCTTTAAAATCCCAATTGCGCCCGTTGTCCCATGTTTCATATATCCCTCCATCGCCACCAATCAAAATATGTTTGGTATCGTTTGGGTCGACCCAGATGGCATGGTCGTCCACATGCCTGTTTTTATTGCCAATCTGCTTCCAGGTTTTACCGCCATCTTTTGTAAATACCGACCTGTCTTCCAGAGAATATACTTTATCCGCATCCTCAGGGTCGCAGTATATTTCATTATAATATTGCCCGCTGCTTGAATGCCCGCTCATTTTGCTCCAGCTTTCCCCTTTATCAGTTGAGCGGAAGAAGCCTCCTTCCCCATCGGCTGCCTCAACAATCAAATAAACCATATCCGGGTCGACTGGTGAAACGGCAATCCCCATCCCTCCGATATCAACTTTGGGCAGCCCTTTCATTATTTTGTACCATGAAGCACCTGCATCGGTTGACTTATAAACTGCCGATTCAGGGCCACCACCAATCTTTGTGAAGTTTGTGCGGCGCCTCTGTTCCGAGGTAGCATACAAAATATCAGGGTCCGATGTATCCATAACAATATTATTCACCCCTGTATTTTCACTGATTCCCAGAATCTTCTCCCAACTTCTCCCGCCATCAGTGGTTTTATAAAGCCCCCGGTCTCCCCCGGGGCCCCAGGCAGAACCTTCACACGCAACAAAAACCACATCAGAGTTTCGGGGGTCAATAACGACCCCTCCTATCTGGCGGCTGTCTTTCAGCCCCATATTCTTAAATGATTTCCCGCCATCCACCGATTTATAAACCCCATTGCCATAGCCTAATGCCCGTTGGTGGTTATTTTCTCCTGTCCCGACCCAAACTACATTGTGGTTGTTTGGGTCCATTTCAACAACTCCAATAGAATATGCCCCATAATTATCGAATACAGGTTTCCAGGTAGTCCCGTTGTTTTGGGTTTTCCAAACATGGCCGGAAGCCACCCCAACATAGTACTCTTTCGGATTATTTGCATTGACCGCAAAATCGGCAATCCGCCCGCTTGCCCATGCCGGGCCAATGCTGCGGAACGTTAGGCCCTTAACTAATGTACTGTTAATAGTTGTATCAACAATTACCCCGCTTTTTCCTTTTGCCCCCGCCAAAAGAGGGAAAATTACCAATAGGGCCGTGATCAGGGAAGGTGTTGTTATTTTCATCCTGGATAATTTATGAAGTTGTTTAAAAATTTTTACCAATCTCTCAATAAGATATTACAGATTTAAAGAATACGGATTATTTTTTTTGTAAAACAGGATAAATATCACACCCCGGCCAAACTATTTTATTCAAATATCAAAGATACAAACAACCTGGCCATTCATTTGTTTTAGGAGCTGTCTGAGAAACAAAATTTTAACAGTTTTTTAAAGGCCTCATTTACACATTAATTTTTTGAAGGGGAAGTAACAGGCAAATCCAAATTATTCTGTACCTTTCCTAAATATTTAGAGATTGTTAAAAAAGTCTTATGAGAAATTTGATTCTTATTTTACTTATTGGTGTATTTGTAACTTCTGCAAATAGCAGTAAAGCACAAGGATTCCTAAAACGAATGGCAGATAAAGCTATGGAAAAGGTAAAAGAGAAAACCGAAGAAAAAGCTGAAGAGAAAGTAGAAAGAAAGATAGATGACGGTATCGACAAGGCTTTTGAGGATATGGAATCGGAGGGACAGGAAGAAGTAAAATCTGACGAAGAACGGGGTATGGATGCTTTCAGAGGAATGATGGGGCGTTTGGGTGTTGATACGAAACCTGTTGAGATAAAGGGTAGTTACTCATTCTCATCAAATATTAAAATGTATATCGAAACGTATAAACCAAATGGCACCCTGGAAAGCAAGGGCTATTTAAACTCGTTTTTTAACAAAGCAGATGGGGCGTTTGCCTATGAGTTCCTTAGCGAGAAGGGGAGCGAAACGGGGAAAGGATTTTTTATTTATGACCCGATCAATAAAGCGTCAATCATTTTGAGCGAAAAAGACGGTGAGAAAAACGGCATTGTTACCGGGATAGATATTACCCCTACTGAAGAAAGCCGGGCTGCCTATAAAGAACCGGAGAAAGATTCGCCCGACCCCATGATACTAAACCAGAACCTCAAAAAAACAGGTAAAACAAAATCAATACTGGGATATAAATGTAATGAATATTTGTATGAAGACGATGAAGTTGTTTCCCATATCTGGATGACAAAAGAAAAGCCATGGAGGGTCGACAATATGCTCTCTGCAATTTATAAATCCTCACAATATTCCAGTGCCTTCCCAGGTGGTTTTATGATGGAGGTTGATTCAAGAAATAAACAAACAAAAGAACGTAATATTATGAAGGTCACCGAGGTTAATGAAAATATCAATAAACAGGTAGACCTGTCTTCTTATAAGATTATGAACATGGGGCATTTCAACTTTGACAGGGCTAAATAGTGTTTG
>UOEP01000227.1_pt1 | contig 11121 bp, 7 predicted proteins | sample 1989931 | NCBI WGS metagenome assembly UOEP01 (sample SAMEA4712198, study PRJEB27164) | hydrothermal vent metagenome | biome: marine basaltic hydrothermal vent biome; feature: marine hydrothermal vent; material: mineral | place: Pacific Ocean | collected 2011-06-14/2011-07-23 | depth 1691 m
CAAAATATATAGTGCGCTGTTCAATTTTTTCTTTTTCTTCCGCTTCTTTAATAGTTAATCCGGTGAGTTTCCTTAAAATCTCGATAAATGAAATGTTGCTGTTGCGCCCGATATGCAATACAATAAAAATTGGTATTTTAAAATCGGGAGGGAGGGAGGCAACAATAGTTTTGATTGCCTGTATCCCCCCATGTGACGTACCTATGGCAATGGCTTTGATCATTTTTTTGAGTATATAGGTTTTTTCCGGTATATCTTTGCCTTTTCATTGATTGTTGTAAACCCGTCTTCATAATTAGTAAAACGCAGGCTCTCTTTTGTGCCAAGGCATAAGAACCCCTTGTTCGACAGGCTTTTATGGAATAGCCCGATAACATGGTTTTGCAGCTTCTTTTCGAAATAGATCAATACATTCCGGCAGGAGATCAAATGTACTTCTGAGAAAACACTGTCGGTGACAAGGTTGTGGTCGGCAAAAACAATTCTTTTTAATAGCGATTTGTCAAAGATTACCGAGCCATATTTTGATGTGTAATAATCTGACAGCTCCTTTTTCCCTCCAGCTTTTTTATAGTTGCGCGAATACAAATCCATATTCTGGCTACTGTAGATACCCTGCCTTGCCGTGTTAAGGACGTTTTTATTGAAATCGGTGGCATAAATCTGGGTACGGTTCAAAAGGTTTTCTTCCTCAAGCAGGATAGCCAGCGAATAAACTTCTTCGCCTGTCGCACATCCGGCAATCCATATCTTTATAAAGGCGTATGTTGACAATACCGGGATTATACTCTTCCTGAATTCAAGGAAGCATTCGGGGTCGCGGAACATTTCAGTTACATTTATCGACAAATCCTCCAGGAACTCAAAAAAGAACTGCCTGTCCCATAGTATCTTATCTTGTAGTTGTGAAATGGTTTTTATGTGGCTGATACTCAAACGATGGCTGATCCGGCGCTTTAAATGGGCCTTGCTATAATGCCTGAAATCATACCCGTACCTCAAATAGATTGCTTCTAAAAGCAGCCTGACTTCGATATTCATTAAATCATTGTCCCCTTCATAAAAAAAGGGGGATGACTCTTTATGATTGCTTTTCTCCCACTGCATTGGACAATATTGACTTTAGTTCTGGAATCCTTATGGGTTTAGTGATAAACTCATCCATACCAGCTTTTATACATTTTTCTTTATCTTCAACAAACATATTCGCAGTAACCGCAACAATATATACGTGTGAATTATTGTTCCCGTTTTTTTCGTATTCCCTAATCTCCTTTGTTGCTCCAATCCCATCCAGCTCAGGCATTTGGATATCCATAAGTATTATGTCATATTTTTTTTCTTTATACTTTTCAATTGCCTCAATTCCGTTATTAGCGATGTCGCATGTCAGCCCTAATTGCTTCAGTGTTGCCTGCACAACCTTTTGATTTACCAGGTTGTCTTCAGCAAAAAGAATGTTAATATTCCCGGGGATACTTATTTCTTTTTTAATAGTTTCCTTTTTGCCTGAATTGATATAATTGAAAGTTAGTTTAAACCAAAATTCCGACCCTTCCCCCGGTTCACTTTCAACACCTATTTCCCCACCCATTAGTGTTACCAGGTTTTTACAAATTGCCAGCCCCAGCCCGGACCCGCCATATTTCCTGGTCGTTGAATCTTCGGTTTGTGAAAATTCTTTAAAAAGTTTTTCCTTGCCTTCTTTGGTAATGCCAATCCCGGTATCTGTTATTTTAAATAATAGTTCGATGTCGCTATTTGTTTTCTTTATTGATTCCACTACAATCTTTACCAGCCCTTTATTGGTAAACTTGATGGCATTATTTGTCAGGTTTGTAATGACCTGGTTTAATCGTAACTGGTCTCCAATCAGCGTTTTCGGAATATCAGCCGGGATGTCGGTAATTAATTCAATACCTTTCTCTTCGCTTTTAATCTTCAATAATCTTACAATAGTGTTAACTACATTACGAAGGTCGAATTTGATATGTTCGAGCTTTATTTGCCCCGATTCAATTTTTGAATAATCTAATATATCATTTATAATATTTAGTAAGTTTTCACCTGAATTGGTGATCAGCCTGATAAATTCTTTCTGCTCTTTGTCAAGGTTTGTGCGCTCCAGTATCTTTGAAATGCCAATAATCGCATTCATTGGGGTACGTATTTCATGTGACATATTAGCCAGGAACATGGCTTTTGCCCGTGTTGCCTCTTCGGCTTTCCTCCGGGCAATGACTAATTCTTTATTTTTTTCCTTCAATTCGGTTAATATATTTTTCAATGCTTCTTTTTGCCCGTACAGGTCGAGGAATACCCGCACTTTCCCGATTAATATTTCAGGGATAATAGGCTTGGGGATAAAATCTACAGCCCCTGTTTCAATACCTTTTATGATATGGATATTGCCCTGGTGGATAGCCGAAACAAAGATTGCAGGAAGGTATTTGGTTTTTTTCCTGGCACGCATTAACGACAATGTCTCGTAGCCATTCATCCCGGGCATCTGAACATCCAGGATCGCCATGGCGAATTCGTGCTTTAGTGTTTGCATCAAAGCCTCTTCGCCCGAGTATGCTTTGATGAATTCAACCTCGAAATCGCCAAGGAGCATTTCAAGGCTAACCAGGTTTTCGTGGAGGTCATCCACAATCAGGATTTTCGGTTTGTTCATTTGTTTAATAGCCAGATTTTTAGCAACGAAAACAATTTTGCTTCGTCAACAGGTTTCGAAATATAATCGTTTGCGCCATTTTTTATCGACTCATTATAGTCTTCTTTCATGGCTTTTGCCGTAATTGTGATAATTGGGATATCGCTGATGCCCGGAGTCTTCCTGATGGTTTTCATTGCTTCGAGCCCATCCATTTCAGGCATCATAAGGTCCATAAGTACCAAATCAATCCCCGGGTTGTTTTTTAGTACCTCCAGGGCGACTAATCCGTTTTCAGCCTCGAAAACTTCAATTTCCTTTTCTTCGAGCATTTGCCCTAAGGCAAAGATATTTCGGATATCATCGTCAACCACCAGGATTTTTTTCCCTGCAAAGTTGTTTTCCTGTTCGCTGCCTTTTGTGTTCAACAACTTCCCCCGCTTTAACGAACCGGAGACCTGGTGTAGGAAAAGAGTGATCTCATCCATTAAACGTTCTTCCGATTTCAGCCCTTTTATAACGATTGAGTTTGTGAATTTATGCAGGGTGCGCAGTTCGGTTTGTGTTAATGCTTTTGCCGTATAAATGATAATATTCGGGATTTTAATTTTTTCCGATTTTAGTTTTTGTAAAAGTTCTTTCCCCGAGATATCAGGTAACCCAAGGTCTAAAACCACGCAATCGAATTTTTGCGATTTAATCAATTCGAAAGCCTGCTGCCCGTTTACGGCATCGTGTATGTTGAAGTCCTGCCCGTCTAGTGCCAGGTGCAAAGCTTCGAGTGTAACCGCATCATCCTCAACAATTAATATGTTTTTTACGGCTGCCTGCTTCACTCCCCCTTTATTTTGGCCTTTCCCGCTCCGGGCTGTGTTAAGGTTATTGATTTCTTTAAGGCTGGACAAAAATACTTCGTCATCGATCTTAGATACAGGATGGACGGGCAGCTTAAATGTCCATTTGTTTTTTTGCAGCAGCTCATTGTTCTGTGGTGTATTCAGGTCGGCAGATAAAATAATTGCAGATGGCTTGAAATGTTCTGCCAACAGCACCCCATTCGCTATGTTTTCAGCAACAACAGCTTTATAGCCACGTGAGTTGCATTGTGTCAGCAGTTTTTGCGCTTTATCTTTGCCGGGGCAAATAATTAATATAAATGGCTCCTCGGAGCTGGTACCCCTATCGTCTTTAATATATACCGGGGGCTTTTTAACTTTTTTATTCTGATTGTTATCCTCCGGGGCAACCTGCGCCGATGGCTCATATAATGTCCTGACTTCTTTTGCAACAGCCGCCTTTACCTGTTTGGCGGTATATTTTTTTTCAGTGTTTAGTGGCAGGAATACGGTGAATACCGACCCTTTGCCTTCAACGCTGTCTACCTGTATCTCCCCACCCAGGAGGCGTGTAAGTTCTTTTGAGATGGAAAGCCCCAGCCCGGTTCCCCCAAATTTCCGTGAAATGCTACCGTCAGCCTGCTGGAAAGCATTGAAGATGGCATCTTTTTTATCTTTGGCAATCCCTACGCCGGTATCCATGACCGATATTTGGCAGGAATTCCCCGCATTTAAATCAGGATTCACCAAAACAGTCCCCGGGCCAGGGATCATAAAGCTTACTGTTATCCCTCCCGAACTGGTGAACTTAAAGGCATTCGACAACAGGTTCCTGAGGATTTGCATCAACCGCTGTTGGTCGGTATATAGTATTTTAGGGAATTCCTGGCCCTGCTCGATCTTTAGTGATAGTTTCTTTTCTTCGGCAACCGGCTGGAAATAAAGGTTAATCTCAGTTATAAGGTCTTCTGTTTTTACCGGTGTATATTCAATGCTCATTTTGCCTGCTTCAATTTTTGAGAGGTCGAGGATTTCATTGATTAACTGTAGCAGGTCGGTGCCGCTTTTATAAATTATCTTAATCGAGTTTACCTGTTGTTCAGTAAGGTTGCCTTTTTTATTCTCACCCAATATTTTAGACAATATCAATAAACTGTTTAAAGGTGTGCGTAATTCGTGCGACATGTTAGCCAGGAACTCCGATTTGTATTGGCTGGTCTTTTCCAGCTCCCTGGCTTTTACCTGAAGGTAATTTTGTGTTTTTAAAAGTTCATTGTTGTTTTTAATAATCTCTTTCTTTTGTAATTCAAGCTGGTGGCTTCTCTCTTCCAGCTCTTCATTGGCAACCCGTAGTTCCTCCTGCTGGATTTGAAGGTTCTTTTCACTTTCAATCAATACTTTTGTCTGTTCTTCCAGCTCCTCATTTGCCACCCTCAGTTCTTCTTCCTGCGATTTTAGTTCTTCGTTGCTTACTTTTAGTTCTTCCTCCTGTGTTTTCAGCTCTTCGTTAGCTGCCTGAAGCCTTTCCTGCTGTTCCTGTAATTTTTTATTGTGTTGTTTTACTTTATTTTCCAACTCTTTTATTTCCGTGATATTCCGTGATATCCCAAATGTGCCGAGTACTTCCCCTTTATTATTGTATAATGGCATTTTTGTAGTGGATATATACCTGGGTTTCCCGTTAATAATTGTTTCTTCAACGATGCCGATTACCGGTTTTTTTGTTTTTATAATCCTTTGTTCGTCTTCAAAGGCTTTTTTCGCATGTTCTTCCGAGTGGAAATCAAAATCTGTTTTCCCTTCAACTTCCTCTTTCCGTTTAACACCGAATAAATCAACCATTGATTTACTTATTTTAATAAACCTGCTCTCTTTGTCTTTGAAGTATATGGAATCAGGTATAGTGTCAAGAAGCGAATTGAGCAATGACCTTTCCCATTCCAGATTAGCTTCCATTTGCTTAATCTCCGTGATATCCCTGGATATCCCAAATGTGCCGAGTATTTCCCCTTTTTTATTGTACAATGGCATTTTTGTGGTAGATACATACCTGGGCTTACCGTTAAATATCTCTTTTTCAACAATACCTATTATCGGTTTTTTTGTTTTTATAACCCTTTGTTCGTCCTTATAGGCTTCGCTGGCATGTTCTTCAGAGTGGAAATCAAAATCTGTTTTCCCTTCAACCTCTTCAGGCTGGGTTACACCGAATAAACCGGCCATTGATTTACTTATTTTGATGAACCTGCTTTTCAGGTCTTTAAAATAGATTGAATCGGGGGAATAATCCAGGAGTGCATCCAACAGCGATTTTTCCCATTCGAGGCTGATTTGCATCTGTTCGTTTTCCTTAATGCGCTTTTCCAGCTTCTCCTGTTGTAATTTAAGTTCTTCTGATTGCTCCCGGGTTTTCTTTAGTAATTCCTGCTGCCGGCTCCTGCTTAAGGCTGCACTGATATTTACCGCTAACCTTGTTGTTGCGGTTTTTATGAAATTGGCCTTTAATTCTGACAATTCATTGATTGGAGCCAATTCGATTACTCCAACCAGTTTATTATTAAAGTCCAATGGTACCATATAAACTTGTTGAGGTACTATTTCGCCTGTTGCACTAAAAATTTTATTGTATTTGCCTTTTGTCTTTATTTTTGCAAACTTCCTGGTTTTTGCAGCCTCTCCTACAAGCCCTTCTCCAATTTTGACATATTTTTGGACTCCTTCAATATTAATTCCGGAAGAAGATGTTAGCTTGAGCCTGCCTTCTTCGCTGTTATATACATATATTGCCCCTAACTCTACACCCAGGAACTGAGTTAAGAAGTTTAAAATCCTATCACATAATTCGACAACAGACAGGTCGCCCATTATCTGCTTACTCATTTCCACCAGCCCGTTTTTAAGCCAATTATCCTTTTCGGCATTGTCTTTCGTGTGTTTTAACTTTTCAGCCATTGTATTTAAGGCTATTGAAAGCTCATCCGTCTCTGATTTCGGCTGGATCTTTAAGCTGTAATCGCCATTTGCCACTTTGTTGCAATATGAAATGATATTTTTATGTTCGACCTGTATCTCTATTGATGCCTGGGATAATTCCCCGATTTCATTGTTAAATTGGAAATGTGCAGAGGAGTCAGGGTTCCCTTTTGCAATATTTTTAAATTTCTCTGTTAACTCTTTAATTGGAAGGGATATTGACCTTGAGATCAAATAGGATAAAAGCACGGTGCCGGCCCCTAAAAAGACAGCCAGGAACAATAAGGACAGTATAAATAAGTGTTTTATATAGTTGTTAAATTCATTTATTGTTGCAGATAATTTAAAAGAAAGCCCGTGCATTATATCCACATTCGAATGTAAGGCATCTATTTTCTCATCTGAGATGCCTGAATTGCCAATTTGCAGGATCAAAGTGCCTACCTCACCCCCTTTTACAAACGCCTGCCGGGCAACATGCTGTATTTTCCCTATTTTTGCAGGAATAACCCACAAGAGGGTTTTAACCTGCTTTGCCAGCGTTTCGGCATTCTTTATATCATAGTTAACCCCTTCTTTGTATGTCGCGAATAAAAGATTCGTTAAATCCTTTTCATTCATTGTTTTTGCCAGGCTGTCTATTTTTGAAAAAACGAAAGCCGCATTATTCGCTTCATCAATAATGGCAAGGGAATTTTTAAGCTTATCTTTATCGCCCAGTAAAACATACCGGTAGAATTCCTGTACCCCTAAATCAAAATCCTTAAGGTGTACCTTCTCAATATTGGATATTATCGATAAGGCCCTGGTTGCATTTAAAAGGCAATTAGCTCCAATTGCCATTATCACTATACTAACAAAGGCAAGCATTGTGATGAGGAATAGCTTTGCTCTAACTGAGTAATCGGAGAATCGTTTTAAACGTAATTTCATGGTTCCAATTGATTTTATGGGAATTGGATTGAAAAATAATTAAATTTTTAGGAGGAATCGGGTATTAGTCGAAAAAAAACCTGCATTGTTGGCAGGTTTTTATTAACAAATGTTAATTTCTTTTTTTGTTCGAAGGGTTTTTAACCTGGTGTTATACCTACTTGCTTATATGCTCTTTTTTTTTGTTTGGCAGGGAAATACAAAAGAAATTATTAAAAGTAAATAAACAAATTAAACCGTGTGGCCGGATTTCAACTACTCCTTCACTCCATCCAGGTATTCTTTAAGAAGTACCGGGCCATGAGTATTTGCCCATGCTTTTGTAATGTTGTATTGTTTTTCGAGGTTGTTGAAATCGAGCATCAGGAATTCTTCCGGGAAATCGGGTATATAAACGTATGTCCTTTCAGCTAAACCGGGGGCTTCCTTTTGTAATGATTTAAGCCCTTTTATAAACCCTTTAAAAAGTATATCGTCAATGGAAATGCCAAGCTTGTCAAGAATCCCCCTGTCGTTCAAGCCGAGGGTTTCCAGTTCTTGGCTTAGTTCTGGTTTTTTGTTGTTTTTGCGGGCAACTATATATAGCCTTTCAACGCCTGCCCCCCTGTATTTTATAAAATCCAGCAGCCCTTTGTAGGGTACATGGTCTTCATGGATACCCCCATCGATAAAGGCATGCGCGGGTATTGTGGTAGCATTGCTGATCCGGGCCTGTGGGAAAACAACCGGGAAAGCAGTTGAGGCCATTAATATCTCAACCAGGTCGAGGTTAGGGTCGCTTTCAGGATTTATTTTCCTGTTGCTCAACCGGTAATTCTTTTTTGTTAACCCTAAAATTTCTATATCGGTAATAGAAATTGCACTGGTAATGGGCAGGTCCCCTATTTTATGGTAACCCAGCAAATCATTCACCATCTTTACCAGGAAATTCTTAAGTGGGCGGGTATCGACAGGTAGTTTTTTCCCGTCCAATTTATAAATATCCTGGTTCCTCAGGGTAAAAAGCATTTCCTTATATACTTCCCAGGTGAGTTTCTTATCAAGGATGGCATTCAGGATAACGGTATTGAGAGCACCCGAGCTGGCACCTGCAATAAATACCACATCGTCCATCATTCCTGAGTTATACATCCTTTCAAGAAGAGCTGCTTCTTGTGGTATCCGAGCTGCAGCACCTGTTATTACAATAGCTGTACCTTTTAATGCAGCAGGTTGTTGCCGTGGGCTAACCTTTTTTTTAGCCCTTACCATAGCCAATATTGATATCATAACCAATACCAGGATTAAGATAATCATTTTCTCCATAAAGCAGTGATATGGTTTTTCACAAAAAAAACAATAAGATAGCCATGTAAGGTAAAATAAATTTTGTTTTCAACGAAATTATTTTGCTTCTTCCTTTTAATCCCGATAATGGTTATTTTTACACAAATTCTTTAAGATGAAAAATAAAGTAGTAATTATAACCGGGGCATCATCAGGCATTGGTAAAGCATTGGCCCTGAGGTTTGCAAAGGCAGGCTCGAAATTGGTAATTGCAGCCCGCAGGCTCGAGAAGCTGGCTGAGCTGGAGAAGGAGTTAAACGGGGCCGAAGTTTTATCGGTAAAAACCGATGTCAGCAAAGAAGGAGATTGCAGGCAGTTAATAAAAAAAACAGTGGGGGAGTTTGGGCAAATAGACGTGCTTATCAACAATGCGGGCATTTCGATGCGTGCCCTGTTCGATGACGTGGAGATGGATGTATTGAAACGGCTGATGGATGTTAATTTTTGGGGGACTGTTTATTGCACAAAATACGCGTTGCCGTACCTGCAGCAGTCAAAAGGCTCACTGGTTGGTGTTATATCCATAGCCGGGTATGTCGGCTTGCCCGGGCGGACAGGTTATTCGGCCTCAAAATTTGCCATCCGGGGTTTTTTGGATACCGTGCGCATTGAGAACCTGAAAAAAGGGGTGCATGTGTTGGTAGCTGCCCCCGGGTTCACTGCTTCTGAGGTAAGGAAAGTTGCTTTGACGTCTGATGGTTCGGCACAGGGGGAAACCCCGCGCAACGAAGATAAGATGATGACGGCAGGAGAGTGTGCTAATCATATTTATAAAGCTGTTATAAAAAGGAAACGCCACCTGATCCTGACTTTTGTTGAAGGGAAAGTCCCTGTTTTCCTGGGGAAATTTATGCCAAAATTATTAGATAAACTTACCTACAACCACATGGCTAAAGAACCGGATTCCCCACTTGATGCCTGATATTGATACCTGTGGGTCAGATAGTTGGTTTAGCAAAGATGACCAAAATAATCATAATAGCAACAAATACAATAATGGCAGCCCCTGCAATTTTGTTGAACCACCAAAGCAGCCTTAAGTTGAAGCGGTGCCTGAAAGATGAAACAACGCTTGTTAAAATTACCCACCAACAACAAGCCCCTGTAAAAATCCCCAAAATAATAAAAAATGAATGGTAGGGCTCCGATACGCTAAGGACAACACCTGACCCGGTGAGTACAGCCAGGAATATAAATATTACCAATGGGTTGGAGAAAGTAATCAAGAAAGAGAAAAAGAAATCCTGTACGTAATTTGTCCCCTTCCGGCGGTACCTGCGTACCTCTTTTACAGGGTTCTTGTAAAAAATATGTAACCCCAGTAGTATCATCACAACAGCCCCAAGAACCTGGAAAATAACCTGGTGTTGTTTTAAGAAGTCAATAATATAGGTAAGGCTAAACCCTGCGATAATGGCATAAAAGGTATCGGACAGGGCTGCGCCAAATCCTGACAATAGGCCCGAAAGCCTGTTTTTATTAACTGTTCGTTGAATTACCAACAGCGCAATTGGCCCCAATGGCAAAGAAACCATGAATCCAATAATCCCTCCTTTTATAAACAATTCGCCAAACATCCCACAAAAGTAATTTTTCAGCAATAAAAATAGATTTTTTATTTATTGAATTCTTTTTTCTGAAAAAAATATCTTTACATTTAAACCTGAATTTTTATTATGGTAACAATGGATGAACTAACAGTAGGTACCCGTGTCGACCATCCACGTTATGGCGAAGGGATTGTAAGTAAGAACAATATTACAGCGTATGAGATTTTTTTTGAAAGGGGCGGTAAAATAGAAATCAGTAAGCGTAATACCGATTTGTCGGTTATTAAATTTAATGAAGAAACAAAAAGTAAAAACGGGATCAGCCTAAAAGAGGTTGAAGAAGTAATCACTTATGTAATGGACAAGTACAACGGGTTGTCAGAAATAGTTGAGCTAGCCGATAAATGGCAGGGGGGGACCTTGGAATTGAAACCTTCCAATCCTTCGTTAAAAGCCAAGGAAGTGCCCATTGAAGCTTTTTTCCGTAAGATCATAATGGTTCGTGACCGCTTGAGGGTACTGGAGCAAAATATCAATAGCAACAAGTCCCTTCCCGATAAAGAAAAAATTAATATCCAGCAATACATCACAAGGGCCTATGGCTCCCTTACAACTTTTAACGTGTTGTTTGCTGATAAAGAGGATTATTTTGTAGGTGTTAAATCATAAAAAAAGGATAATGAAATTAATTTGGATATTTACATGTATTATTATGAGTGTTACTGTTGTTGCGCAGGATTTAACCTTGAAAGTATGGCCAGACGGTGCTCCTGACGACAACGGGATGAAATTACCTGAAGAAAAATATAATGGGGTAAGGGTACGTAATGTTTCAGAAGCAGAGATG
>UOEP01000207.1_pt1 | contig 10970 bp, 8 predicted proteins | sample 1989931 | NCBI WGS metagenome assembly UOEP01 (sample SAMEA4712198, study PRJEB27164) | hydrothermal vent metagenome | biome: marine basaltic hydrothermal vent biome; feature: marine hydrothermal vent; material: mineral | place: Pacific Ocean | collected 2011-06-14/2011-07-23 | depth 1691 m
AATATGAAGCATTAAAAGCCTCTGGAAAGCTAAGGAAGGTATTAGTGAAGAAGGAATCCAAAAAAAGTTGGGAAAAGACAATAAAAATATTTGGATTCATCTTTTTAGCTTTCGGATTGGGCATCGTTATTTTGATAATTTATTCCATGATATTTGGATATATGTAAATCTCCATTCATTCTTTCAGGGGGAAAGATATACCTGCTACACCTCTTTGTGTAGCTTCGAAAGCTTTTATTTTTGTATTAATTAAAAAAGAAATCCCAAAGGGATGGAATGTAATAGCCCAGGGTGCAGTGTAACGTAACCCTGTGGTATTGAGTTGATATTTATGCAAAAGCCCTGTAAGGGCGATACGGCCTACCGGCAGGCAAATTGCTGATCCTGAATAGCATTAATTTTAATCCACGTAAAACAGGGGTTAAAAAAAAAACTCCGCACCCGATATAAAACAGGGTTAATTACTTACGACTTACGACTTATTACTATCTTCGTGAACTGTTCACTCGTACTAATGCTTATTGCGGAGCTTAACATGTGGATTGCTACCGTATTCAATGGTTACAAATTCGCCGTTATTCAGGATCGATAATCGCGCTGCTTCAACAACCAATTCATTGATATAGCTGTTTGCAGGAGTGGCTATGATCCCTTTTTCATCAACGGTTTTAATCAGCTCCTGCCTTTTTTTCAACGATTTGGGGCCGGGCAACGATTGCACCTGGTTTTCTATTGATTGAGCCATCGTGATACTCGCTGCAACCGATTCGAACCCATAGCCAACCGGTTTGTAGCCTTCCCCCTCCCATGGGACGAACCGGAAAAAATCGGGGCTTACATAGTTGAAATGTGAACCTGCACACCCGATGCCATCCAGATAAGAATATTCAACACCTCTGTATTGGTCATCATGTTTCAGGTGGCCTGTCTTTTGGTTGCCTTCAAAATACATGTGAAGGTTCTGCTCATTGCTTCCGGCTCCGTCATCCGGGTAGCCCAACCCATCGGTAACCGACAATAACGCATTGTTCTCAAAACGCACCCTGCCATTTGCCCACATATAACCTTCGTTTCCATTCGGGAACTTGCCTTTAATCCCGGAAACGGACACCTCAACCGGTTTTAAACCCGTGATAAAGTATACCTGGTCGATATAGTGGCAGCCAACATATACGAACGGGTCAGTTTTGTCGCACGTAAACCAGTTCTGGAAGTTTGAAAAACGGTAAAAATAGGGTTCAATCATTTTTGCCTCACCGATAACAAATTCCCCAAACTGTTTCAGTTCATAGCTGCGTTTTGCCATCAGTGCCCTGCGGTCGAAACGTTTATGGTATTCAATGCCTATAAACAACCCTTTTTTATATGCGGCCTTTTCAATTTCAACAGTTTGTTTGTATTCGAGCACCAGCGGTTTTACACATAAAATATGCTGGTCGTTTTCCAGCGCCTCCATAATGACCTGATAATGAAGCTGGTCGGGCATGGCTACCACCACCAATTGCCTTGGCTTCATATTGGCTATAACCTCCTTGTACAAATCAGGGTATTTATTCTCTTCGGGTTCCGAGATTGCGGGGAAAGCTGTAAAACCCTGCCCGGGGAAAGCATCTGCAATCTCACGGGAAGCTTTTAACAGTTTCAACGGAGCCGAATCCAGAGAGCAAACATTTATATTATTTACTACGCCTGTCCTTTGCAGGTGGTACACCGATGGCAGGAGCAGGTCATGGGTGATCATTCCTCCGCCAACAATCGTTACATCTATCTTATTCCCCGGGTTTAGATTATCCATTTATTCTCCTCCTAAAATTTCGTCACAAGCTTCATTTAACACATTACAACCTTCAATAATTGCCTCTTCACTAATAATTAATGGTGGTGCAATTTTAAGGCATTCTCCGGCAATTCCAACCGGGGCAAACATCAATAATCCCTTGTGGAAACATTTTTCATTTATTTTTACGGCCGTTTCAGGATCAGGCTTTCTGGTGCCTTTTTTTACCACCTGGATACCAGCCACCAGCCCCCTTCCGTGTAAACACCCCAAAACATCGGGGTATTTTTCCTGGATTTTTCCCAGCCCTGCCAATAAAACCTGCCCAAGTCCAGCAGCCCTCCCTGCCAGGTTTTCTTTTTTAATAATTTTCAGGTTCTCGATAGCCGAAACTACAGGCAGCGGGCTTGCCGAGTGGGTTGATGTCATCGACCCCGGCCCGTACAGCTCCATTATATCTTTTCTGCCAATTACCGCCGAGATTGGTAAAGACGATGAAATGCCTTTCCCACAGGCGATTAAATCGGGCTTAACTCCATAGTGTTCGTAAGCAAACATTTTACCGGTCCTTCCAAATCCGGACTGCACCTCGTCATAAATCGTCACAATGTCATGCTCTTTGCAAAATGCTTCCAGTTTCCGGGCGTATTCATCGGGCATAAAATCAGGGCCAACCCCTTGGTACGATTCGGTCATAACCCCGGCAACCTCTTCGGGACGAACCCCTTTCCCCTTCAGCGTGTCCAGGAATAGTCCAAACGAAGTATCCTCATTTTTATACCCATCGGGGAAAGGCACTTGTATGAAAGTTTTCCCTTCATCAACAATCCATGTTTTTAATTTATCCATCCCTCCGGCAAGCTGGGCCCCCAATGTCCTGCCATGGAAGGCATTCTTGAATGATACAAAATATTTCTTTTGCGGGCCATACTTTTCAATAGCATAAGTTTTTGCTAGTTTGATACAGTTTTCAGTAGCCTCGCTCCCGGTACTAAGGATAAAAACCGAGTAGCTCGAAGGGTCGGGAGATAACTCCTGCAGCATTTTGGTTAATTCAGCGCGTCTTTTATGCACAAAAACATAGGTTGCCAGCAGGTGGTTATTAATGACCTCGTTTAGCCCGTTAATAATTTCTTTGCGCCCATGCCCTGCATTGGTAATCAAAACACCCGATGACCAGTCCAGCCATTTATTGCCCCATTGGTCGTAAACCTGGAAACCTTCAGCCCTATCCCATACAACAGGGGGTTGCCCCATCATCGAAACGGGCTCCGACCCAGACAGGCTTTCAAATATCCTAAGTGACTCGGGAACCGGTAGTTTCGTTGTTATGGTCCTGAATTTAGTACTCACCTTTGGTACTTCAACTGGTTGTAAACTGTACTTGGCCATGGTTGAGAAATTATATATTGACGATAAAATATCAGTTTCTTTTAAGTGGTGCAATTTTAAACAATAATGTAATAAGATCAAATCTTTTTGAGCAAATTAAAAGATTTGTGTGCGTACACACATTGCTGCGGCAACCCTAATATTTACAAATTGATAAAAATGTAATTTATTGTATTCCAAATTTTTATATTAAATGCTTTTGTGATTGTATCCCGGAAATGTGTACCCGCACAGGATTTATGTTATGCAACACATTTTAGTCTTATGAAAAATTATAAGTTGTTGTAAATCAAAAATAATTATTCTTAACCCACAATATATATGATTAATTATGTGTACGGGCACACTTTTTTTTTTGTAAATGAGATTCATTTAAATAGATTTGTATGAAATAAAACAACTGGGATTTGGAAAGGACAAAAAAAATAACCATTCAGGATGTCGCAAAATATGCGAATGTTTCGGTTGGCACTATCGACAGGGTGATTCATAACAGGGGGAAGGTATCTCCCGAAAAAAAGCAGAAGGTTGAAGAAGCCATTAAGAAATTAAATTTTAATCCGAACCTCCTGGCAAGGACCCTGGCCCTGGGGAATCAATTCCTGATTTGCACACTTTCTCCTTTGGCTCCATCGCCAAAACATTACTGGTCGATGCCAAAAAAAGGAATTGACCAGGCTGCTGCCATGTACAAAGATTTCGGGATTGTTGTTGAATCCTATTTTTATAACTTGTTTGATGAGTCCTCTTTTGTTGAACAAACCAATAAAATACTGGAGCTATACCCCAATGGGGTGGTCCTTGCCCCTCTTTTCCTTCAGGAAAGTACCTTGTTTGTCGATAAACTGGAAAAACAAAATATTCCTTACGTATTGATAGATGCCGATATTCCCGGCCATGAAAGCCTGGCTTATATCGGGCCGGATGTAAAACGGAGTGCTTATATTGCCGGCAAACTCCTGAATTCGGTAATAAAAGAAAACAGTGACATCCTTATCTTGAATATGGTAAAGGGCTTTGAGAATGCTTCTGCTTTAAACCGGATAGAAAAGGGGTTCAGGGAGTATTTCACCGAAAACAGGTTGAAAAATAAAATCAGGATACATACTTTAACTATCAATTCCACCGACAGGGGAACGGTATTCAGGGAGTTGACTAAATTTTATATAAAAAACCCGGTAATAAAGGGTGTTTTTGTTACCAATTCGAAAGCATACCTGATCTCCGATTTCCACCTTTTGCATGAATTGGATATAAGGGTTGTTGGCTATGACCTTGTGGAGGAAAATATTGAACATTTAAATAAGGGTGGTATTGATTACATTATCTCGCAAAGCCCTTTACAACAGGGGGTAAGAGCTGTACAGATGCTTTTCGAGTTGTTTATATATAAAAATGAGCCTAAAAAAGTCCAGCATATACCGCTGGATATAATTATCCGTGAGAATGTAGATTTTTATATACAATTCCACTAACCCAACTAACTTATTCAATGATGAAAAATACAACAAATACAAGAAGGGATTTTATTAAAAAATCAGTAGGTGCATCAGCCGCAATTGCCGTTGGTGGTGTTTTGCCGGGTTATAGTGCGCTCAGTTATGGCCGGATTGTTGGAGCAAATGAAAAAATCAGGGCTTCGGTAGTGGGGGTTAACTCCAGGGGTAATGCATTAGCCCTGAATTTTGCCAGCCAGCCAAATTGCGATGTTGCCCATATTTGCGATGTGGATAGCCGGGCCATAAAAAAATGTATAAAGGGCGTTGAAGAAATCCAGGAGCTTAAAGTTAAGGGCTTTGGCGATTTTCGCAGGTCGCTGGGGTCGAAAGATATTGATGCGGTAGTAATTGCTATGCCCGACCACTGGCATGCCCCTGCTTCGTTGCTGGCGATGCAGGCAGGCAAGCATGTTTATGTTGAAAAACCATGCAGCCACAACCCAAACGAAGGCGAAATACTCAGGGAAGCCGCTGCAAAGTATGGGAAAGTAGTTCAGATGGGTAACCAACGGCGGTCGTGGCCCAATGTTATTGAAGGAATAAAAGAGTTGAAAAACGGCACTATCGGGCGGGCCTATTTTGGCAAAGGCTGGTATACCAATAACCGTGGCCCTATAGGGGTTGGCAAAGAAGTAGCAGTACCCGGATGGCTGGATTGGGATCTATGGCAGGGGCCTGCGCCCAGGAAGGCTTATAAAGACAACATCGTCCACTACAAATGGCATTGGAGATGGCATTGGGGTACCGGCGAGGCATTAAATAACGGCACTCACATGGTTGACCTTTTAAGGTGGGGGCTGGGAGTTGATTACCCGGCACGGGTAAGCTCAAACGGAGGGCGTTTCCGTTATAATGACGATTGGGAAACCCCGGATACACAGGTGATTAGTTACGATTTTGACGAAGGCGTTTCAATGACATGGGAGGGACGGAGCTGCAATGGCAAACCAATTGAAGGCAGCTCTGTCGGTGCATTGTTTTATGGCGAAAAAGGAAGTTTATTATTGGCAGGCGGGAATACATATAAGATTTTTGATTTAAAGGGTAATACTGTAAAAGAGGTGAAGGATGATTTTAAAGTAGATGCCAGGAATAGAGCCAATCCCGCACAAAACCTTGATGCACTGCATATTCAGAATTTCTTTAATGCAATAACAAAAGGAGAGGAACTGGCTGCCGATATTGATTCGGGACATAAAAGTACCTTGTTGGTTCAATTAGGGAATATTGCACAACGTGTTGGTAATTCATTGGATATTGACACAAAGACAGGGCATATCCTAAATGATAAAAAGGCAAAACACCTTTGGTCGAGGGAGTATGAAAAAGGCTGGGAAATGAAATTGTAAATAGTAGTTTTTAGGTATCCTGTTAAAAATATAAAAATGGAATCAAGAAGAGAATTTATAAAAAAGGCAGGCAAAGGTGCTGCCGTGTCAACCCTTGCTTTTTCATCATCTGCAGCTTTTGCATCGCAACTGGCGAACGGACCGGATAATAAACCTATACGTATTGGTATTATTGGTGCGGAAAACTCGCATACAATAGGTTACGGACGGATGTTTAATACCGAGAAGAAGTTCCCGGGGGTTGAGGTGCTTTATGTTTGGGGGGAGACGGACGAATTTGCAAAAAAAGCAAAGGAAAAAGGGAATATCCCCAACATAGTAAAAGACCCGAAGGAGATGTTGGGGAAAATTGATGCCCTGATTGTCGACCACCGCCATGCGAAATACCATTTAGAAGCAGCTACTCCATTTATCAAAGCAGGGATCCCTACATTTATTGACAAACCGTTTTGCTACCGGGTAGAAGAAGGGAAGAAATTCCTGGCAATGGCCCGTAAATATGGGACACCTGTAACCTCATACAGCTCAATCGCACAAAGCAATGGTACTTTCGATATGAAAAAGCAGGTGGAAGGGATGGGCGAAATCAACAATGTTGTACGTTATGGCCCGGTTGACCTGGATTCGAAATACGGAGGGGTATTTTTTTATGGAGTACACATCCTGCAACCTTTGATGTTTATTTTTGGTGAAGATATTGAGAAGGTAAAAATCACAAGGAATGGCAGTGCCGGCAGTGCTGCCCTGGTATTCAAAAGCGGGTTGTTTGCCACTCTTATATTTAAAACGTTATCGTATGGGTGGAGTACTTACGTTGAAACAAAAGATGGGGTTAAAGAATTGAAATCGCGTGTTGAAGAACCTGTCCCGGGTAAAAACTATGTTGATATGGTTGAAATGTTCCGTACCGGGAAAGAACCACGCAGCTATGAAAGTATACTTAATTGTGTGGCCGTACTTGAAGCACTTGAAAAGTCGGCTTCAACAGAAGATTGGGTAAAGGTTGCATATTAGTGAAAAATCAGGCAGCTTCTAAGGAGGGCTAAATAACCAATATAAATGATATAAATGAACATTCGTAATTATTTAAAAAAGCTAAGCAGAAGGGCGAAATACTTTCTTCTGTTTTTATTTATCATGAACATATCGTGCGCACAACAAAAAATTGAGGGGTTATCATACATTGATGGCAAACCGATTTCGGTAGAGGTAAAAGACGGTAAAATAACCAGTGTAAAGCATATTGAAAAACTGTCGGGTGAAAATGCAAACCTCTATATCGCACCAGGCCTGTTTGATAATCAGGTGAACGGCTTTAATGGCGTTTCTTTTTCACTTGGGGGAGGCAAGCTGACAAAAGAGGGAGTGATTAAAGCAACCAAGGCTCTTTGGGAAAAGGGGGTTACTACCTATTTGCCAACGTTGACAACCAATAGCAGGGAGTTGCTAACAACGAATTTTAAAATACTTGCAAAGGTAAAAGACGATAAATCGTTGTTAGGGTCAATCCCCGGGTTTCACCTGGAAGGCCCTTATATTTCGCCGGTTGACGGCTACAGGGGGGCTCATTCGAAGAATTTTGTGCGTAACCCCGATTGGGATGAGTTTATGGGATTTTATAAAGCCTCAGGAGGGGCTATTTTAACAGTAACGTTAGCTCCTGAATTGGACGGGGCTATGGATTTTATTAAGAAATGCACTGAAAAAGGCATTGTTGTTTCATTGGGGCACCATAATGCATCAACTGAGATTGTTGACGAGGCAGTTAAAAACGGTGCAAAAACATGTACCCACCTGGGCAATGGTTGCGCCAATTCAATCAACCGGCATAATAACCCGCTATGGCCACAGTTATCAAACGATAGCCTGATGATAAGCATTATTTGTGACGGGTTTCATTTGAGGCCGGAAGAGATAAGGACCTTTTTCAAGGTAAAAGGAGTGGACAAAACAATTGTTACTTCCGATGTAACCAAGTATGCTGCAATGAAGCCGGGGATTTATAAAAATATTGATGGTTATGATATTGAACTGACTGTTGACGGGAAGGTACAGTATCCGGCGCAGGAAGTGCTCGCAGGGTCGGCTTCGGCAATAAATAAAGGGGTTGCACATATTATTAAGGTCACAGGATGTTCCCTGGCCGATGCTATTCAGATGTCAAGTACAAACCCGGCAAAACTGTATGGGTTATCCGACCGTGGAACACTTGAAAAAGGGAAACGAGCCGACCTGATACTCTTTACCATTGGCGACACAGAATTAAAAATATTCAAAACCTATGTTAAGGGTAAACTGGTGTATGATTCAACCAAATAAACAACCTCAATAAATAATCCTTAATTTATGAGTAAAAATATCGGGAGGAAGATATTAATTGCATTAAGTGCAGTTGGCCCCGGCTTGTTCCTTATCGGATACAATATAGGGACAGGCAGTGTAACCACCATGGCAAAAACAGGAGCTGAATATGGGATGTCTTTATTTTGGGCATTGATCTTGTCGAGTGTATTTACATTCATATTGATGGTTGCCTATGGTAAGGTTACGCTTGTGACCGGGAAAACTGCCCTGTATAATATTAAAACGGAATTTAAGTTTGGGTGGGTGCTGGCCCTTTATATTTTAGTTGCCCTTATTATCGGAGAATTACTTGCTTTGATTGGCGTTATGGGTATCGTGGCCGACCTTATTCAGGAAGGTATCCGGCTGGCGTTTGGTGGAGCCATGGTCAATACTTTCTGGATTATATTATTCCTCGTCCTTGCCTTGTATATTTTACTTTGGTTTGGGCGGTACAAATCGTTCGAAAAGGTATTGACTATTTTTGTCATTCTAATGGGCCTCTCTTTTATAGTTGTTTTTATAATGGTTAAACCCAGCCTGTCATCGCTGGCAGAAGGTATGATTCCGGGAATACCTGATACTCCCGGCGCATTTGGCCTGGTGGCTGCTATTGCAGGTACAACCTGCTCGGCAGCAGTATTTATTATGCGAAGTACTATTGTTGCAGAAAAAGGATGGAAAATAACAAATCTGAAAGATGAAAAAAGAGATGCTTTTGTTTCGGCATTTACGATGCTTTTCCTGAGTGCTGTCATTATGGCCGTAGCGGCAGGCACTTTGCACCTGATGGGGTTGAAACTGGATAATACGGTTGACATGGTCCACCTTTTTGAGCCTATTGGTGGGAAAGCAGCAGCATTTATTTTAATCCTTGGGATTGCCGGCGCAGGACTCTCCACAATTTTCCCTATCGTATTGATAGCCCCCTGGCTGATTTCAGACTACACAGGAAGGCCCAGGGACATGCATTCCACTTTTTCACGGGCGCTCATTTTTTTCGCAATGCTTTTTGCTTTTGGTACCGTTTTCCTGGAGCAACGCCCGCCGGCTTTGATGATATTTTCACAGGCCTTCCAGGCATGTATCCTGCCTGCAGTGGCCATCCCGATATTCATTTTAATTAACCGGCAAACCATAATGAAAACACATAAAGCCACCCTGAAAGACAACATTGGGATTATGGCAGTCATCCTGTTTTCATTTTTGACATCGTGGTTTGCAATATCCGAGTTGTTTTAGGATAGAGTTATTTTTGACGGATTAAGAAGACTTCCTATAAGGATGTTATCCAATGGGTGCGGAGGTTTCCAACCTCCGGGTTAAAAAATTGCGGGAGAAAACCGCAACACCCGGTTCGTGGTAATATTATTTAACCTCAGAAAGGGCTTCATAAGAATTGCTTTCTTTTTCTTCTACGGCAAAATATTGATATTGCTTTTCTTAAAAACACTTCCATCTTCATTTAGTAAATACAGGTAATTTTCAGTATTTATAATTTTGGAAAATGATAATTGAAGCGAATCTAAATCTAAATCAATTTCCCAATTTGCCCCACCGTCAGTTGTTTTATATAACTTCTTTCCTTTTGGATAATAACCTGTATGCTCATTAATAAAAAGTAAGTTAGTAATCCATGTACCAGTTGAATCCACATGCGTCCAATTATTCCCCCCATTTGTTGTTTTATAGATTTCACCAAAATAATTAGTAAAATAACCTATATTATTATTTATAAAAGAAATTCCCATTAGCTCTGCTGAAGTTATTATTGAATCTTGAAATTCTACCCAGGTGCCCCCACTATCTGTAGTCTTTGACAGGAATCCTGATGAATAGATTTCACCATCAATCCAATCCGATATTGTTTCTCCCCCGAAGGTATAACATGTTTCAGCAGAAGTGAAAAGCATACCTTTAAGAAAATATGGGGTAGGATTATAAATAAGTTCCCAATGTGTGCCTGCATCAATAATCTTATAAACCCTATTGCCTCCAATAACATACCACAATTGTTCATCGATAAACTTTATATCAGAAATATTTTTTACATCCTGGGGCTTAGTAATTTCCGAGAATGAGTTTCCCTGATCTGTTGTGGCAAATAGAGACTTACCTCCAGCAGCAAAAGTATTTTCATCCAGGGCAGATGTTCGAAAAAAAGAAATATCAGTCCCTAATTCCATTTTTTGCCAGGTGGTTCCTCCGTCAATTGTTTTTAACAATGTTCCGGAAGAGCCGCATATCAGTCCAAAATTGTCATTTAAAAAATAAATGTCAAAAAAAGAAATATTATCTGACTTAACTTTTACTTCAGTCCAATCCGGAAGGTATTGAGGTTCAGGTTTAATATTATTTTTTGAACAGGCGGAGATAATAAGTATTGTTAGAAATATTGTTATATGTTTCATAATATCTGAGAATTATTATTGAATTGCCTGGCATATTCTGCAATTTTATTTGAGGTTTAAATAATCTTGTGCCCTGTCGGCTATTTCTTTCATATTGTAAGTTACAAAATTTGTATCTCTTTTTAAGATATAGAAGACTGTTTAGAACACTAAAATATGTTTCGTTGTTTTATTTTGTTGTATTGATTATTTTTTGATC
>UOEP01000099.1_pt1 | contig 10969 bp, 10 predicted proteins | sample 1989931 | NCBI WGS metagenome assembly UOEP01 (sample SAMEA4712198, study PRJEB27164) | hydrothermal vent metagenome | biome: marine basaltic hydrothermal vent biome; feature: marine hydrothermal vent; material: mineral | place: Pacific Ocean | collected 2011-06-14/2011-07-23 | depth 1691 m
CCCGCGCCTGCTCGGCCGTGTAAACCACGCCGATATCCCCATTTCCTATACCACCCGCTTTTGGCTTACCATACATGCCGGCAGCGCAACCGTACCAGGCAAATATTCAGGGTTAATCCGCATCGGTCCGGAAAAAGAGGGTGCTTCAACCATCCCGCTTACAGTCGAGGTACTGCCTATTAAGCTTGAACCTGTCCCCGGGATTGCATATAGTATGTTATTGAGTTATGAGTTTTTTGAAATGGACAGTAAAAACTGGACAGCCGAGGAAAGGGAAAAAATCTACCGTGACGGGGTGAATGTCTTCAGGGACTATAAAAACCACGGCATGAGTACGGTCGATGTTGCATCCCCATTCTATTTCCAGTGGAATAAAGACGGCACCCCGCGCATGGAGCATTTCAAGGCAATGGTAAAGGCCGCAAAAGAAGTTGGCTTCGACAAGCCCATTTACTGGTATTTTGCACATTACGTGCAAGCAGCTAAAGGGATGCACCCGGGAGGTGTTAGGAATTACGACCCGAAAGTACACCTAAAACGTGCTAAGTACCTTGTCAGGCTGGCATTCAAACTGGATAAAGAGCTTGATGGGCCTCCTATTCGTTTCAATCCCATTGATGAGCCCCGGATAGCTTCCCGTAAAAAAATTGCTATCGACCTTTTTAAAGAGATAAAAAAAGTACCTGGCGTAGTAATTATGAGTACCACCGACATCGGCGGTAAATTGCTGGATATTGAGAACGAAGGCCATAAGTTCATAAAAATGCTCCCCCCGGGGGTAAAAGAAAGGCATTCGGAGAGGGAAGTATGGGAATACAATAATGCTTCAGCCCAAAGTTTTAACCCGGCCTACAGCCGTTATATTTATGGCTATTATACATGGAGGCAGGACCTGGACGGGATGAACACCTGGGGCCCGGGGACGACAGAGAACTCGCGGGGCAACCCTTTTGAAGACCTTGACAGCCCGTACAGTGACTATTTTATTTTCTTCCCGCACGTTGGCGGCCCGTTGCCAACACCCAACTGGGAGGCAGTGAGGGAAGGCATTGACGACATCAGGTATGTTTACCAGCTCGAAAAGCTCTGTAAGGAAAAATCTGCAGTACACCCTGAAGAGGTTGCCGAGGCAGAAAAATTTCTTGATGAGGTGCGTGCCTTATGCGATTTTAAAAGTAGGACTATTGTCAATGACTTTGGGGATTGGACACCCGAAAGGTTCGACTCAATAAGGGGGGAAGTTATTTCATGGATAATGAAACTAAAATAAGATACTAAATTTGAGAACAAATGGAAAAGCCTAAAAGATTATTAGCCCTTGATGTTTTCCGTGGATTGACCATTGCACTGATGGTCATTGTAAATAACCCGGGTAGCTGGGATTATGTTTACCCCCCATTACTCCATTCGCATTGGAATGGCTGCACCCCTACCGACCTGGTGTTCCCGTTTTTTATGTTCATCATGGGTTCTGCTATGTGGTATTCGTTTAAAAAGTTTAACCACTCGCTTTCTAAGCCGGTAGTTATAAAGATATTGCGGCGTACGGTGGTTATTTTCTTAATAGGGTTAGCTTTAAATATGTATGCTTCGTTCAGTATCGACCTCAGCCACCTGCGGATTATGGGGGTTATGAGCAGGATCGCCCTGGGCTACGGGATTGCAGCATTCATTGTACTTGGGTTACGTATTAATTATGTGAAAATTGCTACCGGAGTTATCCTGCTGGGGTATTGGGCAATGCTTGTATTTCTTGGGGGCGATGCGCCCTTCTCCTTAGAAGGCAACTTCGTCCGGGCATTTGACCTATTTGTACTGGGGGCCAACCACCTCCAGGGTTTTGAAGGGGTTATATTCGACCAGACAGGGCTGCTGGCATCCCTGCCCTCGGTAGGCACTGTACTTTTGGGGTATTTTGCCGGGAGGATGATTGATAAAACCAAAGACCACCCTGCTGCTGTGAAAAAACTCCTGGTTTACGGGGCTGCAGGGGTAATCCTTGGGAAAGTATGGGGGCTTACCTTCCCCATTAACAAGCTTTTATGGACCAGCTCATACGTCGTTTATACCGCAGGCCTTGCAATGGTGTTACTCGGGGTTTTCCTTTGGGTTATCGATATAAAAGGCTACAAGAAATGGACGCACCCGTTAAAGGTTTTTGGGATGAACCCACTTTTTTTATATGTTTTCGCGGAAGTTTTATCTATTACGCTACAATCTAGGACTGTCAGCTCCCCATCAGGAGGGATGATCCCATTAATGGAATGGTTATATTCCAATATTTTCCAGCCCTTTGCAGGGAACCTGAACGGGTCATTATTATATGCTTTGTCTTTTGGGGTTATTTGCTGGCTGTTAGGCTGGGCTATGTATCGAAAACGGATATTTATAAAAATATAGGACAGGGATAATTATATTAATCAGGAATAAGTTAAATAACTTCATATATACAACTACATTAAAAAGGATCAATACTATGGGTAATTTTTTACGCATTGCTTGTAATCTCTTATTTATAATCATCTTTGGGTGTTCGACTTTTGCTCAAAATAATACCATTCCGGGAAAGGTTGCGTCACCATATCCTACACTGCTGAATTTAGCTGTAGAGTGGTACATAAAAGGAGATGATAATCAAAATGGGATAGTGACGGTACAATTTCGGAAAAAAGGGGAAGATATTTGGCGGCATGCTATGCCTTTACGACGCGTGCCTGCAGGATCGAATGCCGGTTTCTCGTGGAAGAATAAACACTCTGGTAGTATTTTTGATTTAAATCCGAATACTGTATACGAGATTAAATTAGATTTAAAAGACCCGGATGGGGGTTCCGGGGAAAAAAGGTTGGAAGCACGGACAAGGCCCGTCCCCCGGATTGATAAAAATGCAGAAATCATCGAGATAGCCCCAGGCAATTATGATACGTTAAAAACAAGAAGCGGCACAAAGGGCAGGCCTGTTGTTTACCAATGTAAGAATGGGATTGCTACATTCAGGTATATTGACCTTCAGAACAGGAGATGGGTATATATCGAAGGGCTTCATGTTAATAACCTTTCAAAAAATGGCATAGGCATTCAATTAAATGGTGCAAAGAATTGCGTTGTTAGCCGGTGTATTGTTAATGCTGTCTATGGTATAGTGGCTTATTTGCCAGGTGCTGAAAATTGCTATATAAGTGATAATGTGGTTACTGGTACGGTAGAATGGACACCTGAGGTCATGGGCCCGGGCGGAGAAAATGTTGGAGAGGGGATTGAAATGACAGGCCCCGGGAATGTGATCTGTTACAATAAAGTCGTTGGTTTCAGGGATAATATCTCCACCATGGAAGACCGGCATGTCAGAAACCAAACGTGTATAGACATCTATAATAATGATATTTCTATAGCGGCTGATGATGGTATAGAGGCGGATTTTTGTTTTTCTAATTGCCGCATCTTCAAAAACAGGCTTACCAATTGCTTTGTGGGCCTTAGTTCACAGCCAGGCTTGGGCGGCCCAACCTATTTTATCCGTAATGTCATGTATAATATTACTTATAAAGCGGCTTTTAAACTAAATCGTATCAGCCAGGGTGATGTTATTTTACACAACACGGTTATTAAAGTAGGAACAGGATTAGGAGGCAGTGCCCCCATCGATTATGCCTATTTCCGGAATAACCTGGCAATCGGAGGGCCAACGGGAGATGTGGAATGGGGTAGTTATGGGGCTGGCAACCCTTATGCTGCTGATATAGTAATCCCGGGAAGGCACAGTAGCTTCGACTATGACGCAGTAGGGGTTTACAAGGTGCCGTATATAGCAAAAATTGGAGGAAAGCCATTTGCGGAAGTAGAAAAGCATGGTATTGAGCGAATTAAACTTGGCAAGGTCTTTAATAATGTAGAATTCCCAAATCCGCCGGTACCCGAGAGAGAAGCACCGGACTTAAGGCCATTACCGGATTCCAGGGTAGTGGATGTAGCAGTCCGTATTGATAATGTAAACGATGACTACCTGGGTAATGCCCCTGATTGCGGAGCCTATGAAGCAGGGCAAATGCTCCCACATTACGGCCCTCGTTTACCAGGTAAAGAATAATACTATTGATATTATATTAAAAATAAATATGACCAAATTATTTAAATTATCTATTAGCGTGGCATTTTTCGTTATGCCCTTATTCTTAAATGCACAAAACGGCGATTTAAGACTTTTAGATTGGCATCCTAAAAGCCAATTGGTGGTCAAAGAGACTAAAGTACTTAAGCCTAAATACCCTGTAATCGATATTCACAATCATCTCGGGAATTTGGACAATACAAAACAGTATCTTGAAGAGATGGATAAAGCGGGTGTCTGGAAATGTGTAAGTCTCGACGGCAAATCAAAAGATGATTTTTACATAGAGCACCTGAAAGTATCACAATCTGTTTCTAAGGACAGGTTCCTTGTTTTTTTCCGGCCTGACTTCAGCAATATTGATGAGCCGAATTATGGTGAGAAAGAAGCCGAAAAGCTTGAGAAAGCAGTTAAGATGGGAGTGAGAGGAGTCAAAATAGCAAAATACCTGGGTTTATCTTTAAAAGATAAAAGCGGGAAAATTATACCGGTGGACGACCCACGCATTGATCCTATCTGGGCAAAATGCGGAGAGCTTGGTATTCCGGTAGAAATCCATGTTTCTGACCCCAAAGCATTTTTTACCCCAATTGACAAATATAACGAACGGTATGATGAGTTGGCAGCACACCCTGATTGGTCATTCTTTGGAGATGAGTTCCCTTCTAAAGATGAGATACTGGCTCAACGTAACAGGGTAATTGCAAGGCATCCAAATACCATTTTTATTGGTGCCCACATGGGGACAATGCCGGAAGAGTTACATACAATAGCCAATTGGCTGGATATATATCCGAACTTTTATGTGGATATAGATGCCCGTATCAGTGACCTGGGCAGGCAACCCTATTCGGCACGGAGATTCTTTATTAAATATCAAGACCGGATATTGTTCGGGACAGATACTCCTCCAAATGCTGAATTGTACCAAATCTATTATCGTTTTCTCGAAACAGATGATGAGTATTTTGATCCCGCAGGGGGGCTTTTTATTCAGGGGCGTTGGATGATCTACGGCATTTATCTTCCCGATGAAGTACTGGAAAAAGTATATAACAAAAATGCGTTGAAAATATTGGGGATGTATAAGGGTTAGATATGAAATGCCAAGAACATTCTAAATAGTGTTTGTCCATAAAGTCCGCCTTCTGCGTTACTCTTGTCTTAAGAACCTGTCATTTACAAAAGTAAACTCCTGATTCTTAAGACTTCGAAAGCCTTAAAGGCGAACATTCTGAACCAAACACTTACTTTATAGACAGACTCTAAATAGGGTATCAAAATGTTAAAAGATTATAAATAAATGAACATGAAACAACTCGTAAAACCTATGGCATCTGCCGGAATATTTTTAGTGCTACTGTTATTCACCTGGCAAAAGAGCCATGCCCAAACCATGGGCTCCATGACCGACCCAAGAGATGGGCAGGACTACAAAACGGTAAGTTATGACAATGTGCTTTCGGATACATCGGTTACCTGGATGGCAGAAAACCTAAATTATAAAATACCGGGCAGCTATGTATATGATAATAAGGAGGAACTCCGGGCTAAAATAGGCTTATTATACACCTGGGAGGCAGCAATGAAAGCCTGCCCCAAAGGGTGGCACCTCCCTTCTGACAATGAGTGGGAAATGTTGGTCGACAAATTTGGCGGGTATGAAAAAGCAGGCAAAGCATTGAAGAGTAAAAAAGGATGGGCTGAAGTCAATGGCACCAACAGCAGCGGGTTTAACGCCATTCCTGCAGGCTATCGCGCTACCGATGGCTCGTTCGACTACCTCGACAGGTTCGGCTTCTGGTGGTCTTCAACCGATGCCGGTGAGGACGAGGCATGGACCCGCTACTTATATTGGTATAATTCAAAAGTATTCCGCAACGCAAATCCCAAGAGCAATGCCGGTTCTTGCCGTTGTGTACAGGATATTGCCCCTGTGAAATAATTTTAAGATAAATAACCTCGCCGCTTTAGGTAGTGGGGTTAAATGCATCTCTTTATTCATTGGCCAGATGGGCTAGTGTTGTGTCACGTATAAAGTGATGCACCAAGTATCGTTCTTTTCTATTTTCCCTTCACAATAAAAAGACTCACGTAGCTACGGCTATGCTTACTTTTTCTTATTTTGGGAAAACAAAAAATAACTTCAACTTATACATAATTTTACACATGACACGACACTAGTAGAGCGTTCTCTAATTAAAGAACGCTCTACTCATTTCCTGTTTTATCCTTTCGGGTATTTATGTAATAAGCTAAAATAACTGGCTTTTAAGATTTGCTATTGTTTGACTTTATGGAATTTCTTTTTAGTTTTGTCCAAAAGAAAGTTTTCTTATTTTTTCTTGTTCTTATTTGGTTGTAAACCAACAATTTAATTCTTGCACTTAACAAACTTCCTGTTCTTTTGTGAATTTCTCAGGATAAATTAGGTAATTTATTATGAATGGAGAATCATTAATTTTATTTTTTGTTATTGGTGTTATCTTGGTGGGCGGTGGCATTGTTTTCGCCTTAATCGTTGCACCGAGGTCATCTAATTCTCAAAAATTTGAACCTTACGAATGTGGAATCCCTACCGAGGGGCCTACATGGATACAATTCGGGGTAGGTTACTACCTGTTTGCCATTATTTACCTGGTTTTTGATGTCGAAACCGTATTCCTTTTCCCCTGGGGGGTAGTTATGAAATCAATAGGTATGCGGGCTTTTATTGAAATCATTATTTTCTTTTTCATTATTGGCCTTGGCCTTTTGTATGCATGGAAGAAAGGAGCATTGAAATGGGTGTAAAGATTAAATCAATGAAAGAAGAGGACTTCAAGGATAATGAATCGTTGGAGGACTTGAAAGAGCTAAGTAATAATATTTTCTTGACGACAATTGACGAGGTGTTAAATTGGGGGCGCTCTAACTCAATTTGGCCTTTGACTTTTGCAACCAGTTGCTGTGGGATTGAGATGATGGCTGCCGGGGCATCGCGGTACGATTTTGCCCGTTTTGGAATAGAGGTTTATCGTGCATCACCACGGCAAGCGGATGTTATTGTCGTTGCAGGAACCATTGTTTATAAAATAGTTCCCGTATTAAAACGGCTCTACGACCAAATGGCCGAGCCTAAGTATGTTATTGCCATGGGAGCCTGTGCCGTATCGGGAGGCCCTTTTTTTTATAACAACTATTCGGTGGTACGAGGGGTCGACCACGTGTTGCCGGTAGATGTTTATATTCCGGGGTGCCCACCCAGGCCGGAAGCCTTACTTTATGGAGTAATGCAACTTCAGCGTAAAATAAAGTCCAAATCATTGGCAGGGAAATATAAAAAGGATAATAAAAAGCCTGGGGATAATGAAAAATAAAGAAGAAATAAATGGGTTATTGACCAATCTGATACCTTACGGAACCATTAAAGAAGGTATCCAATACCCTGAATTAATAATCCCGCCGGAGAAACTGCACGAAACGGTACAAAAATTAAGGGATAATAAGGACACTCCCTTCGATTATCTTATCAGCCTTACGGCAGTTGATTACCTTACAAAGTTCACAATGGTTTATCATATAGAATCAACACCTACACATAGCCTTGTGGTTGTGAAGGCTGATCTGGGAAACCGTGAAAAGCCACAAATTGATACCGTTTCCGATATTTGGGATACTGCCGAATTCCATGAACGGGAAGTGTACGACCTGTTTGGAATCAGGTTTAACCGACACCCCGACCTAAGGCGGTTGTTCCTGGAGGAAGATTATGGTTACCCTTTACGGAAGGATTTTAAAGACGATATTAATATAATTGAACTCCCTAACTGATATGAGTGAAGAGGTAATAAAAAATATAATCGTAAGGGAAGACGAAGATTATATTATTAATATGGGTCCACAGCATCCTTCCACCCATGGTGTTTTAAGGTTGGAAGTTTGTTTGAACGGCGAAACCGTGAAATACCTGACCCCGCATATTGGGTACATTCACCGGGCAATAGAGAAGATGTGTGAGTCGGACACCTACACGCAAATTATTCATCTGACCGACAGGATGGATTATCTCTCCGCTCATATAAACAACGAAGCTGTTTGTTTAGCTGTTGAGAATGCGTTGGAGGTTGATATTCCCGAACGTGTAAAATATATAAGGGTGGTTCTTGCTGAACTGTCCCGTATTGCATCGCATCATTTGTGGTGGAGTGCTTTTGGTATGGACCTGGGTGCCCTGACCACCTTTTTTTATGGCATGCGCGACCGGGAAAAGATCCTTGCCATCTTTGAGGAATCTTTTGGCTCCCGGTTATTACATAGCTTTAATACACCTGGGGGGCTGATGCATGATGTGCATCCCGCCTTTCAAAAGCATACCATGGATTTTGTCCGTTATTTCCGGGGGAAACTACCGGAATATAAACAATTGCTAACCGACAATGTAATTTTCCAAATGCGTACCAAAGGAATTGGTGTAATGAACCGTGATACAGCCATTTCTTACGGCATTACCGGCCCCTCGGGCAGGGGTTCCGGGTTTTCATGCGACATCAGGAAGGCAGCCCCTTATGGGATTTATAACCAGGTGGATTTTAAGGAGGTTTTGTACGATAAGGGGGATTCTTTTGCCCGCTATATGGTGCGTATGGACGAAATGGAGGAGTCGTTAAATATTATTGAACAGTTGGTGGATAATATTCCCGGGGGGGGCTTTACCGCAAAGATGAAGCCGGTTATTAAACTTCCGGAAGGAGAGTATTTCCAGCGGATTGAGACTGCCCGTGGCGAATTGGGTGTCTATATTGTGAGCGATGGGAAAAAGCATCCTTACCGGGTCAAATTCCGTTCCCCCAATTTTAGCAACTTATTTATTCTGAACACATTGGCTTCAGGAAGCAAGATTGCAGACCTGGTTGCCATCTGTGGTTCACTTGATTTGGTAATTCCGGATATTGACAGATAAACCCAATAGATATGATCCTGAATATTTATAGTTTCTCAACATTAACAGCAAGCATTGATAAAACTTTGCATGGGGCAATGTCCCCCAGCTTGGCTGTACTGGCCGAGTTTGTTTTGATAGGATTGTTGTTTTTAACATTTTATGCGCTGCTTGGCTTGTTTCTGGTGTACCTCGAACGTAAAGTTTGTGCAGTGATGCAGAACCGTATCGGGCCTAACCGGGTAGGGAAATGGGGGCTGCTGCAAACGATAGCCGATTTGATAAAGCTTCTCACAAAAGAGCTGATTATCATTAAGAATGCCGATAATTTCTTATTTAACCTGGCCCCTTTTATTGTGATTATAGCCTCTTTTATGGCCATAGCTGCCCTTCCTTTTGCCAAAGGCCTGCAGGCCATTGATTTTAATATTGGGATTTTTTATGTAATTGCCGTATCCTCCCTGGAGATTGTCGGGGTTTTGATAGCAGGCTGGTCAAGTAATAGCAAATATTCGCTGATTGGGGCCATGCGTAGTGGGGCCCAGATAGTGAGTTATGAACTCTCTGTGGGATTGTCATTACTTTCAATCGTTGTTTTTTCCGGGACAATGCAATTGTCAACTATTGTGGAAAGCCAGGCCGATGCCTGGTGGATATTTAAAGGGCATATCCCTGCTTTTATTGCTTTCGTAATTTATTTAATTGCAAGTACGGCTGAAATCAACCGTGGCCCTTTTGACCTTGCTGAAGCTGAGTCGGAACTTACCGCAGGATTCCATACAGAATATTCGGGAATTAAATTTGCATTCTTCTTCCTGGCCGAATATATCAATATGTTTATTGTAGCAGGCATTGCTGCAACCTTGTTTTTCGGGGGCTGGATGCCTCTTCACATTGGGCATTGGGAAGGTTTTAACGAGGTGATGGATTATATTCCGTCCATAGTATGGTTTTTTGGGAAAACCTTTTTTATTATTTATTTAATAATGTGGTTTAAATGGACTTTCCCACGCTTGCGAATCGACCAACTGTTAAACCTGGAGTGGAAGTACCTGTTGCCGCTGAGCCTGATGAATATTGTGATTATCTCTTTTGTGGTACTGATGGGTTGGTATTTTTAATTGAAGATATTGAATAAAGATGAATAGTGTTATAAAATACTTTACCGGCATTTATAAAGGAGTCCGCTCCTTATGGGCAGGTATGATGGTAACCGGGAAATATTTTATTAGTCCCGGTGAGATTGTAACTGAACAGTACCCTGAAAACCGGGCTGTCCTGAAAATGGAAGAACGGTTCAAAGGGGAAGTTGTAATGCCACATGATGAGAATAACCAACACCGCTGTACCGGATGTGGAATATGTGAGGTGAATTGCCCCAACGGCTCCATCGAAATCATTACCGAAAGAATCCCCAATGAGGAAGGCAAGATGGTACGCATCATCGACAAACATATTTATCATTTATCAATGTGTACTTTTTGTGAGTTGTGCATTAAAACGTGCCCATCTGATGCTTTAAGTTGGGGGCAAAACTTTGAACATGCCGTATTTAACAGGTCAAAGTTGACAAAAGTTTTAAACAAACCGGGTTCATCACTTAAAAAGAAGGAGGCTAAACCATGAACTTAAATGTTTTCATGTTTTATTTGTTATCAGGAATTATCCTTACGTTTTCGGTTTTGACTATCACCTCCAGGAGGATGTTGAGGGCTGCAGTTTACCTCTTATTTGTACTTGTGGCAACCTCAGGCCTTTATTTCTTATTGAATTATCAGTTTCTTGCAGCAATACAACTGACATTGTATGCCGGGGGCATAGTTGTTTTAATTATCTTCAGTATTTTGCTTACCGGCCATATCAGCGAGAAGTTTAAGAACCCGGCACCCTGGAAGTTATGGATGGGCACCAGTGTGTTTATAGTGGGTAGTACTGTGGCA
>UOEP01000125.1_pt1 | contig 10631 bp, 6 predicted proteins | sample 1989931 | NCBI WGS metagenome assembly UOEP01 (sample SAMEA4712198, study PRJEB27164) | hydrothermal vent metagenome | biome: marine basaltic hydrothermal vent biome; feature: marine hydrothermal vent; material: mineral | place: Pacific Ocean | collected 2011-06-14/2011-07-23 | depth 1691 m
ATTAAAGATAATTTTATAAAATATGCAAAAACAAGTTATTTCGTTGCTGGCAATAATGGGGGTGTTAACCGTTTTAGCAGGCTATGCGTTAGGAGGCGGCAAGATCATTGCCCATGACCCGGTGATGGCCCGGGAAAATGGCACATATTATTTATTTTGCACAGGTTGGGGGATTAGTGCCTGGTCTTCGCCCGACATGGTTAACTGGACTAAAGAGGAGCCGGTTTTTAGTAAAACGCCGGAATGGGCTATTGAAGCCGTCAAGGGGTTTAAAGGCCGTATCTGGGCGCCGGATATTTCATTCTATAACGGGGAGTATTACCTGTATTACTCAATATCTGTTTTTGGCAAAAACACTTCGTGTATCGGGTTGGCAACAAATAAAACCCTCGACCCGTCCGACCCCGGTTTTGAGTGGGTAGACCATGGTAAAATAATCCAGTCGTACCCGGGGGAGACAAACTGGAATGCAATCGACCCAAACCTGGTTATTGCAGAAGATGGGGTGCCATACCTGAGTTTTGGCTCGTTTTGGGATGGGATAAAGTTGGTTAGGTTGTCAGCTGATGCAAAGTCGGTAGCCGAAGATTTAAGCCAAATCCCAACGATTGCTTCACGGAAAACAGCTCCGGGGCTTCCTAACCCCCCTGCTGTTGATGACAATCCGTCAGATGCGGGGGGGAATGCCATTGAAGCACCATTCATTTTCAAAAAAGGGGGGTACTATTATTTATTTGCGTCCATTGATTATTGTTGTAAAGGCATCAATAGCACTTATAAGATAATTGTCGGGCGGGCAAAAAATATCCCGGGCCCTTACCTGGATAAAGATGGGGGGTATTTAGCCTCCGGGGGTGGCACTATCTTGCTGGCAGGAGATAAAAACTGGGCCGGGGTTGGGCATAATTCAACCTATAGTTTTAATGGTAAAGACTACCTGGTTTTCCATGGCTATGACTTAAGTGATGAAGGGAGGCCAAAACTAATAATAAAACAACTGGCGTGGGATGCTGAAGGGTGGCCTTTCATTGACGAGTAATAAGTAGTTAAAATAAATGATTAAATAGGAAAGAGATGGGACAAATAAAGAAAGTGAATGTACGGAATCTGTTTTTGGCGGCTTTTATGATTGCATGGATTGTATCTGCCGGGCAACCGGTAGCCCAGAATGCACGGATTAAGGTTGATATAGACCGCCGGATTGGGGAAGTCAGTAAAAATATATACGGTAATTTTGTTGAGCACCTTGGGCGGTGTGTATATGGTGGTATCTACGATGAAGGTTCGCCTTTGGCTGATGAAGGTGGTATCCGCCTGGATGTATTGGAAGCTGTAAAAGGGCTAAACGTTTCACAGATACGTTACCCCGGAGGCAATTTTGTTTCGAACTACCATTGGCTGGATGGCGTAGGCCCCAAAGGTGAGCGCCCCCCCCGCATGGAGCTTGCCTGGGGCCGTTTGGAAAGCAACCGTTTTGGCACAAATGAGTTTGTCGGTTTTGCCCGGCGTATTGGCGCCGAGCCATATTTTGCCGTCAACCTGGGGACAGGTACCATTGAGGAAGCCCAACGCTGGGTGGAATACTGCAATGTAAAAGAAGGGCCGTATTATGCCGAACTGCGTAAAAAGCATGGTTACCCGGAACCTTATAATATCAGGTATTGGGGTTTGGGGAACGAGATGGACGGGTTTTGGCAAATGGGCCACCTTAATGCCGAAGACTACAGTAAAAAGGCCCGCGAGGCAGCAAAACTGATGAAACTGACTTCGCCGGGTATTAAATTAATAGCTGCCGGGTCGTCCAATTACCGGCCAGATGCCGACCCAAACGGTTGGAACGCTACCGTCCTGCACGAGCTGCGTGATGTGGTAGATTATATAGCCTTACATATTTACGTGGGCAATGTAGGCAATAATTATTACGACTACCTTGCTACCCCGTTGGCATTGGAAGAGCGTACACAGATTGTTAAAGGGATAATCCTGAAAGAGATGGCCTATGCCCAACGTGAAAGTAAGAGCCCGATTTACATTGCCTGGGATGAATACAATGTTTGGTACCGTACGGTAGGCAGAGAGTCTATGACAGGAGACCATGCATTGGAAGAACGTTACAACCTGGAAGATGCTTTGGTAATAGCAGGGTTCTTAAATGCATTTATCCGGAATGCAGATGTGGTAAAAATGGCAAATATGGCCCAGTTGGTCAATGTGATCGCCCCAATTTTTACCAGCAGGACAGGTATGTTTAAGCAAACTATTTACTACCCGCTTGCCTTGTTTGCCAATAATGTATTTGGCACCTCCCTGGATGTTGCTGTTGACTGCGGCACTTATGATACAGGAGAATTCCCTATCGGTTTTGACGGGGCCAGTACCAAACAGGAGGGGGTCCCTTATTTAGATGTTTCGGCAACTTACAAGGATGGGGAAGTTGTGCTTTGTGTTGTAAACAGGGACAAAGACAAAGCCATTATAACCGATATTATTTCGCAGGAAGGCTTGTTTGATGGTGTTTTTGAGGTTTTTGAGGTAAATGGCCCGGGGGTAAAGTCCGAGAATGGTTTTGGCAAAACCACGGTACTAACGACTCAGAAACCTTCTCTTAAAGTAAAAAAAGCAGCTAAAATTACATACGAATTTCCTGCACATTCATTCACCATGATAAAAGGGGCAATCATAAGGTAATCAGATATTCTTTCCGTGAGTCTGGAATAGACTGCCTGATAAGGATGGGGTTTTATTTTTCAAATCTCATCCTTTTTTTTTGATATACTAATCCAGGTTAAAACTTGTTGAGGCAATCTCTAAAAATAAGGCTCTATTTCTTACCCCAAATGGCTGTCCCTTTATTATTTAACCCGGTAAAAACAATACATGGTTTTTTGTTCTCCCAATCCCATGCCCTGCTAACAATTAGTTTGTCGGTAAACCCATTTCTCCAACTAAGCGTGAGTTTGTTGTTGACGTATATCCATGAATTTTGTAAAACCCCGTTAATTGAGCCGCCTTCTTCAATCTTAAGAGGAATAGCCGACTGCAAATCAGGTGATATTTGTTCATTAGCATAGCCGGGGACAACGCGGTAATTTAAAATGATTTGTTCCCAATCTCCGGTAATTTCTTCCTTTGGGATAGGTGTTTGTCCCATGTTGGCATAACGCTCAGGTGACGCAACGGGCCAGCCGTCCTCGGTCCAGAATATTCTACGGACATGCATTACCATATAGTACTTATCAATTGACGGCCTTCCCTGGTGAGCGATGAAATATTGTCCGTCTTTTTGAAAAACGGTGCAATGAGATGTCCCCTGCCAGCCTCCATGCCCATTGAAACGATAAGGAGCAATAATCATCGGGATATTGTCTTCCTCTTCTTTTAAATCATTTCCATTGAAATCATAAAACGGGCCTGTCGGTGAATCCGACCGTCCAACACGGACGTTGTATTTTGTAGCAAGCCAGTCGTAAGCAATGAAGAGGTAATATTTATTTAACCCCGGATGATAAATAACCTCAGCACCTTCAATATTCCCATTCACTTTATTACCTGTCCTTCCCCGTGCTGCAATTCGTTTACCTTTGTCGCCGGCATTTTTTGCCAGCCCGGTTTCAGGGTCAAGCCCCAAAATGTAAATCCCGTCCCATGCCGAACCGTAGTACATCCAATGTGCGCCACCGGGTGTTACCAGCACACTGGGGTCAATGGCATTGGGCATGACTATATTCTTTTTAGAGGTGACAACCAGGCCCCTTTCTACCCACGGGCCATCCGGCTTTGAGCTAACAGCTAATCCAATGGCACTGAGTTTTGGTGTGGGCGATGATGATGAATAGTATAATCGATATTCATTACCTGATTTCATAATATATGGTGCCCATACGCTTTCGAATGGCGTTCCTCCATTTTGGTTAATATAATTTGCGGCCTGCGATGGTGTACCATTAAATGCCCAGCCAATAAATTCCCAGTCAATGAGGTTATGAGATTTGCGTAGTTGTGCTCCGGTTCGTAATAGCTTTTGCCTGTAAGCAACATCTGTAGAGTAGGAGTAGAAATAACCACCGTCATACATGATGGATGGGTCATGTACATTATATGGCCCCCATTTTTTAACATTGGAAAATAAATACAGGCCTGGATAGGTATCGGAGATATTGTAAATGTTGAAGGTATCTCTTGGAGTGGACCCAGTTCCCTCTTTAGGGTCGTTAGGTGTGCCAACCGGGTCATTGATCTCTTTTTTACAGGAAGAAATCAATAGGGTAAATAATATCAATAAAATAAGAATAGTATCTTTGGCCAGATACCGGCTTACATCCCATTGGGGAATCAGTTCTTTCATATTCGTTTTTTTGTTAGAAGCTGCCTGGATTTTGTTTTTTAGAATTATTATAATGGATTTTTTGTTTATACAAGGCAAATTTATCTAACCCCGGCCCGAATGATGTGGACAGATCGTTCTTAGGGGAGGACGTATTAATAAAGGAATCCGATGAAAACAGGGTTTATAATAAATTAAAATCATTTTAAATAGCCTCCAAGAATTTTCGAAAATATAGGTTAATTGTTTTAAATCCTGAATATATATGTTGTGCAGGAGGGCTTTCGTGGAATATTTATCGAAATTCTACTGATAATTATATACAGATTATTCAAAAGAGGTGGTAGTTTGCGCTTCTTCCTTGCTTCATACTGGTTGAATATTTATATTTGTCCGCTTCGTTATAGATTTGCAACCGAAGTTATTACTTAGGTTTAAACGATCTTAAAACAGGGTAAAGCTTAAAAAAACCAATAGAAAGAATATTAAACATTAGAAAATATACTCATGAAAGGTTACAAAATTATCGTTTTAGCCAAACAAGTTCCCGATACCAGGAATGTTGGTAAAGATGCGATGAAGGCAGATGGTACGGTAAACCGTGCAGCTCTGCCTGCCATTTTTAATCCTGAAGATTTAAATGCCCTGGAACAAGCATTGAAGATTAAAGATGATTTCCCCGGCACAACGGTTACTATTTTAACAATGGGGCCCGGCCGTGCGGCAGAGATTATCAGAGAAGGCATGTTCCGGGGTGCAGACGACGGGATATTATTAACCGACCGGGCATTTGCCGGTTCTGATACATTGGCTACTTCATACGCTATAAGCCAGGCTTTGAAAAAGATAGATTATGATATTATTATTGCCGGGCGCCAGGCTATTGATGGCGATACCGCCCAGGTAGGCCCTCAGGTTGCCGAAAAACTCAACCTGCCGCAGGTTACCTACGTTGAAGAAATCAGGCAAATAGAAAAGGGGCGTATCATCCTGAAACGCCGTTTGGAAAGAGGGGTAGAAACAGTTAGTTGCCCAATCCCGATGGTTATGACGGTAAATGCTTCTGCTCCTGCATGCCGTGCGCGTAATGCTAAGTTACTGATGAAATATAAGCATGCAAAAACCGTCACTGAACTTCAAAACGCAAACGAAGATTACCTTCATTTGTACAACGACCGCCCCTTCCTGAATATCCGGGAGTGGACTGTGAACGATATCGAATCGAATCCGGCTGAACTTGGCCTGGCCGGGTCGCCTACGAAAGTGAAGAAAATTGAAAATGTTGTTCTTCAGGCAAAAGAGGCAAAGGTTTTAACATCTTCGGATAACGATATAGAGCAACTTATGAAAGAGTTGTTTGAAAGTCACACTATTGGTTAAACTTAACACAGATGATTATGAACAACATTTTTGTATATTGTGAAATTGAAGATGGCCAGGTTGCAGAGGTTAGCCAGGAGTTGTTGACTAAAGGGCGGTCGTTGGCAAATGAGCTGAATTGTAAACTGGAAGCAATTGCCATTGGTAGTAAGCTTGAAGGAATTGAAAAGCAAATTCTCCCATACGGGGTAGATATTTTATATACTGCTGACGATGAGCGTTTGTACCCTTATCGGACCGAGCCCCATACTGCAGTAATTGTGAAGCTCTTTAAAGAGCAAAAACCACAAATTGCTTTATTGGGGGCTACTTCAATAGGACGCGATTTGGGGCCAAGGGTTTCCTCAGCTTTGCATAGTGGGCTGACAGCCGATTGCACAAGCCTGCTCATAGGCAGCCACGAGGATAAAAAACAGGGTAAAAAATACAAAAACCTGCTTTACCAGATACGTCCTGCTTTTGGCGGGAATATTATTGCGACCATAATTAACCCCGATTGCCGCCCGCAAATGGCAACCGTCCGCGAAGGGGTAATGAAAAAAAGTATACTCGACACAAAATATAAAGGGGAAGTTGTAAAGCTCGATGTTGGCAAGTATGTAAAAGATGATGATTTTGCTGTAGAAATTATTGAGCGCCACATGGAAAAAAGCAAGGTAAACATCAAGGGGGCTCCTATTGTTGTTTCCGGTGGCTATGGAATGGGGTCAAAAGAGAACTTCCGGCTTTTATATGAATTAGCTGACGTTTTAGGTGGCGAAGTTGGTGCTTCCCGTGCAGCTGTCGATGCAGGTTATGTTGACCATGAACGCCAGGTTGGGCAAACAGGCGTTACTGTAAGGCCTAAATTATATATTGCCTGCGGAATCTCCGGGCAGGTACAGCACCGGGCAGGGATGGAAGAATCGGCACAGATCATTGCTATTAATACTGATCCCGAAGCTCCGATTAATTCGATTGCCGATTTTGTTATTACCGGCAATGTTGCCGAAGTTATTCCTAAAATGATTAAGTATTATAGAAAGAACACCAAGTAATTCCTGGAAGCACTTAAATTTAATAGTTATGGCTAATTTTTATACCGATAATATAGAACTGAGATTCCATCTCCAACATCCGTTAATGGAAAAGATCGTCCGTTTAAAAGAACGGGACTTTACTGAAAAAGAAAAGTTCGATTATGCACCCATGGATTACGAAGATGCACTGGACAGCTTTGATAAAGTTTTGGAAGTAGTTGGTGAATTATGTGGCGATATAGTTGCACCGAATGCCGAAAGCATCGATGCTGAAGGTCCGCATGTTGTAAACGGGCATGTAATTTATGCCCGTGGCACACAGGAAAATATAGATGCCCTGAATAAGGCCGGCTTAATGGGGATGTCGCTTCCACGTAAATATAACGGGTTAAACTTCCCGATTGTCCCCTACATTATGGCTGCTGATATCGTTTCACGTGCAGATGCCGGTTTTGTGAATATATGGGGGCTTCAGGATTGTGCCGAAACAATCAATGAATATGCTTCAGAAGAGCAGAAAGAAAAATACCTGCCCAGGGTTTGTGCCGGCGAAACAATGGCAATGGACCTGACGGAGCCGGATGCCGGCTCCGACTTACAGGCTGTCCAGCTAAAAGCAACCTGGAATGAAGAAAAACAAACCTGGTTGTTAAACGGCGTAAAACGGTTTATTACCAATGGAGATGGCGATATATCCCTGGTGCTGGCACGTTCTGAACCAGGCTCCAAAGATGGGCGTGGGTTATCCATGTTCATTTATGATAAGCAAAACGGAGGTGTGTCAGTACGTCGTATCGAGCATAAAATGGGGATCATTGGTTCCCCTACATGCGAATTGGTTTTTAAAGATGCTCCCGGCGAATTAGTCGGTAGCCGGAAGATGGGACTCATTAAATATGTAATGGCCCTTATGAATGGCGCCCGTTTGGGAATCGCGGCTCAATCAGTTGGGATTTGTGAAGCGGCTTACCGCGAAGCCCTGGCCTATGCAAAAGAGCGGGTACAGTTTGGCCAGGTTATTATCCGTTTCCCTGCGGTTTATGAAATGCTTGCAAACATGAAAGCAAAACTGGATGCTTCACGTACATTGTTATATGAAACAGCCCGGTTTGTAGATTTGTATAAAACCTATATGCATATCTCAGAAGAGCGGAAACTGGAAAAAGAAGAACGCATGGAAATGAAGAAGTATCAGAAACTTGCCGATATTTTCACTCCTCTTGCCAAAGGGATGTCCAGTGAGTATAGTAACCAACTGGCTTACGATGCAGTTCAGATACATGGAGGATCCGGGTTTATGAAAGATTACCCGGTGGAGAGGATTTATCGCGATGCACGGATTACCTCAATCTATGAAGGGACAACCCAGTTGCAGGTAGTTGCTGCTATTCGTGGGGTTACTACAGATGGTTACGTTAATCAGATCCGGGCCTACGAGGCAGAGAAAATTGCTCCTGAATTGGAATACCTGCGCCGCATCTTAATTATTTTAACCGATGACTACGAACAGGCAGTTAAAAAAGTGATGAAAATGAATGATAATGAGTTTATCGACTTCCATGCACGGCGATTGGTTGAAATGGCAGGGCATATTATCATGAGTTACCTGCTCCTGCTGGATACGAACCGTGATAACTCATTTCTAAAATCTGCCAGGAATTATATAAATTTTGCCAAGGCTCAGATCAAAGCACATGCCGAATTTATCCGGTCTTCTGAGTTGAGTGATTTAGGAGGATATAAATTTGAGAAGGAATAAGCTGCTTCATATTTTAAAAAGCCGGGCTAACCGGCTTTTTAATTGTTGGCCAATGTAACTTTCAGGCAGTATCTGAACCCCATTCAGTTTATCTGTATTGGTATTTTATCGAGAAATCCTTTATAAGGAGTGAAACCAACATTAAAATCTTTACGTAAAAAAACAGTCTCACATTTATTTTTTTAGCTGTTAGTTGTTGCAAAAGAGGAAGATATGTGAGATGACTAATTTTCTCAAAAAAAAGTTCAGGAAAAAGTTTGGGGGTTAGGAAAAGGTGTTTACATTTGCAGCCGCTTTACAGGCATAATTGCCGCACCCGGTGGGTGTGGCAGGCAGGTAAAGGGGCCCTGCCTGCGGGCTTTTACAAGGGGCGGTTTTATGCAGGCGGGCTTAAAAAAAAGCGCAAATAAAATTTGCCAATAAAATAAAAGTAATTACCTTTGCCGACCCTCCGGGATTTAAGCAGGCAGGTTGCCTGGGGAGGATTTTGGGGGAGGCCGCACAGGCCAGGCAAAAGAGGTTAAGAGTTCTTTAAAATATTGAAAGAAGAAGCAAGGTAAACATTAACTCGTACAATTTACGAAAAACCACCTTGGGCTGAAGGAACTAAATTTTTTATATTTACAATGGAGAGTTTGATCCTGGCTCAGGATGAACGCTAGCGGGAGGCTTAACACATGCAAGTCGAGGGGCATCCCTGCCTTCGGGCAGGGGCGACCGGCGGACGGGTGCGTAACGCGTATGCAACCTACCTTATGCAGGGGGATAGCCCATGGAAACGTGGATTAATACCCCATAGCACTGCGGGCCCGCATGGGCCCCGCAGTTAAAGCCCTGGCGGCATAAGACGGGCATGCGTCTGATTAGTTTGATGGTGCGGTAACGGCGCACCATGGCAACGATCAGTAGGGGTCCTGAGAGGGTTACCCCCCACACTGGTACTGAGACACGGACCAGACTCCTACGGGAGGCAGCAGTGAGGAATATTGGGCAATGGAGGCAACTCTGACCCAGCCATCCCGCGTGCAGGATGACAGCCCTATGGGTCGTAAACTGCTTTTCTGCGCGAAGAACCCCCCCGATGTATCGGGGGCTGACGGTAGCGCAGGAATAAGCACCGGCTAACTCCGTGCCAGCAGCCGCGGTAATACGGAGGGTGCAAGCGTTATCCGGATTTATTGGGTTTAAAGGGTGCGCAGGCGGCGATGTAAGTCAGTGGTGAAAGGCTGCCGCTTAACGGTAGGACTGCCATTGATACTGCATTGCTTGAGTATGGTTGAGGTAAGCGGAATGTGTGGTGTAGCGGTGAAATGCATAGATATCACACAGAACACCGATTGCGAAGGCAGCTTACTAAGCCATTACTGACGCTGAGGCACGAAAGCGTGGGTAGCGAACAGGATTAGATACCCTGGTAGTCCACGCCGTAAACGATGTTCACTCGCTGTTTGCGATATACAGTAAGCGGCTGAGCGAAAGCATTAAGTGAACCACCTGGGGAGTACGCCCGCAAGGGTGAAACTCAAAGGAATTGACGGGGGCCCGCACAAGCGGTGGAACATGTGGTTTAATTCGATGATACGCGAGGAACCTTACCTGGGCTTAAATGCAGGGTGCATGGCGTGGAAACATGCCTTTCCTCCGGGACCCCCTGCAAGGTGCTGCATGGTTGTCGTCAGCTCGTGCCGTGAGGTGTCGGGTTAAGTCCCATAACGAGCGCAACCCTTACCGTTAGTTGCCATCGGGTCAAGCCGGGGACTCTAGCGGGACTGCCACCGTAAGGTGAGAGGAAGGTGGGGATGACGTCAAATCAGCACGGCCCTTATGCCCAGGGCTACACACGTGTTACAATGGCCGGTACAAAGGGCAGCTACTGCGCGAGCAGGTGCCAATCCCAAAAGCCGGTCCCAGTTCGGATCGGAGTCTGCAACCCGACTCCGTGAAGTTGGAATCGCTAGTAATCGGATATCAGCAACGATCCGGTGAATACGTTCCCGGGCCTTGTACACACCGCCCGTCAAACCATGGAAGCTGGGGGTACCTGAAGTCTGTAACCGCAAGGAGCGGCCTAAGGTAAATCTAGTGACTAGGGTTAAGTCGTAACAAGGTAGCCGTACCGGAAGGTGTGGCTGGAACACCTCCTTTCTGG
>UOEP01000082.1_pt1 | contig 10300 bp, 12 predicted proteins | sample 1989931 | NCBI WGS metagenome assembly UOEP01 (sample SAMEA4712198, study PRJEB27164) | hydrothermal vent metagenome | biome: marine basaltic hydrothermal vent biome; feature: marine hydrothermal vent; material: mineral | place: Pacific Ocean | collected 2011-06-14/2011-07-23 | depth 1691 m
TACTTTTTGGCTTGACCCAAAAAGTAAACAAAAAGGTCAAGGCTGACGGTGCTTTTGATAGAAAACTACGGATCGTAAATGCTACGCAATCAAACTCCTCTCCCGAAAATCGGGATCGTCAAACAGGATTGCTTACCAGTGCCTGCCCTTATTTACTCCCTTGTTTTCTAAATCAAAACCCTCGTAGGCCGGCCAACAGATTATCTATCATTGATAAAAAGATACACCCCCCCACTTTTCCATGTGATCCCCTACTTTGACACATTATACTGCCTTTCATTTTTTGCCTCTTAAGAAACATCCTTATTACACATTTGTGGCTTCCCCTTCTGATTTGGCAATTGTAACAGCAGCGCAACTATCGCTCCATACATTTACCGAGGTCCTTAGCATATCCAGTATCCTGTCGACTGTCAGAATTAACCCGACTCCTTCAAGCGGGAGGCCAACGGTAGTAAGTATAACGGTAATCATCACCAGGCTGGCCATAGGTATGCCGGCTGCACCAATAGAGGTAAGTAAAGCTGTTACCACTACCAGTACCTGCTGGCTAAAGCTTAAATCAAAACCATAGGCCTGTGCAATAAACATAGCAGCCACACATTCGTAAAGAGCCGTACCGTCCATGTTAATGGTTGCCCCCAGAGGCAGGGTAAAACTGGTTATTTTGTTTGATACGCCACTTTTATTTTCAACTGCTTCCATCGTTAATGGAAGTGTTGCACTTGATGAAGCGGTAGAAAAGGCCGTAAGCAGCGGGGTTGCCATATTCCTGAAATGTTTCTTAGGGTTGGCTTTCCCAATAAAACGGACAATAACAGGCAGTGTTATTACAGCATGAATCGCCAGGGCACCAAAAACAGTCAACATATAAATAGACATACTACCTGCAATGCTAACCAACTGGCCGGCATTACGCGATACTTCTTTAGCAACAATGCCAAAAATACCTAAAGGCGTAAATTTTATGATGAACATGGTCATTTTCATCATTACCTCAAAAATGGCATCAAAAAAGGTCCGTAACGACTTTTTATTCCCCCCTTTTAATTGTGAAATAAAAAACCCGAAAAGCATTGCGAAAAATATTACAGGTAAAATATTCCCCTTTGCCATTGAATCAATGATATTCTCGGGGACCAGGCGCATTAGGATATCATTTAACGATGTGGTTTCATGGAATCCTCCTACTCCCTTCTGAAATCCCAATTCAATACCCACACCCGGCTTTATAAGGTTCACCATAAACAACCCGGTTAAAATAGCCAGGATACTTGTGCTTATATAATAGGTTATGGTTTTTAAACCTAAACGCCCCAGGTTTTCCCCTGTGCCAAGGCTGGTAACACCACTGATTATAGAGCTGAAAATCAGTGGTACGATAACCATCATCAATGCCCTCATGAATATATCGCCCATCCAGGCAATATACTTAACTCCGCCGGGGATATAGTAACCGTATATTATTGCAAGAATAAGGGCAATAAGTATTTGCCAATGAAGTTTTAGTCGAATTTTACTCACACCTATCAGTTAATATTAAAAAAAAACGTACGAATATATTTTATTTGAGGTGATAAAGCAAATAAAACCGGAATTACAAAAAAAATGGGGTTATTATTTTTTCGTTTAATATGTTTTTCAGATAAAACGAAGATTTAAAGTTACGCTGGCAAATCAAAGAAGAGGAAAAATATTAGAGTTGCTTAAAGAAGATGGTTCAGCTAAGGGAATGTTGAACAAAAGCCGGGGTTAAGATTAGTGTCAAGTCAAGCATAACCTTACGGGCAAGGCCTCGACCTGGCATTAGAGTTTTGGGTACTTCTTCTCATCCACCTCATGCATCATTTGATAAACTGCTTCGAAAATCTGTTCCACATTGGGTTTTGAAAAATATTCCCCATCAATGCCATAAGCAGGGCGGTGCTCCATTGCCGGGAGTGTGTGTGGTGCCGTGTCGAGGTAATTAAAAGCCTGCTGGCCTTCAACCACTTTTTGCATCATGTAGGCAGTGGCGCCGCCAGGGGCATCCTCATCCATAAAAAGTACTTTGTTGGTTTTCTTTACAGATTCAAGGATAACCTGATTTATATCGAAAGGCAGTAATGTCTGCACATCAATTACCTCAACCGAAATACCTTTTAGGGCTTTCAGTAGCCCGGCAGCTTTTACAGCATGGTTTACATTCCAGCCATACGTAACCAGTGTCAGGTCGTTGCCTTCGGTAATAACCTCAGGTATCCCCAGCGGGACTTTGAATTCGCCGAAGTTAGCAGGCATTTTTTCTTTTTGGTAATACCCTTTTAACGGTTCAATTACAATTGCAGGGTCGTTGGCTTCAAGCAGGGTGTTGTAAAACCCGGCAGCCTGTGTCATATTCCGTGGCACGCACAAATAAATCCCCCGCATGGAGCCCAGCAACAGTTGCATAGGCGACCCGGCATGCCACATCCCCTGCAACTGGTGGCCGCGGGTACGTATAATAACAGGTGCGGCTTGTTTGCCTTTCGTCCGGTACTGCATGGTAGCCAGGTCATCGCTTAGGGTTGGTTGCGCATAGGCCATGTAATCGAGGTATTGGATTTCAGCAATAGGGCGGAACCCCCGCAAAGCCAGCCCAATCCCCTGCCCTATGATGGTCGTTTCGCGAATGCCTGTATCCGATACACGCCCACTGCCATACTTTACCTGCATCCCCTTCATCCCCTGGTTTACACCGCCAAGCTTGCCCGTATCCTCCCCAAATGCCACCAGGTTGGGGTATTTTGCAAAAAGGGCATCAAAATTCTTATTAATAACCTCCGAACCATTGGCCTCCATTGCATTCCCCTCATATATTGCTGCAACAGGCTTTACCTTTAATGCAGAATCACTGCCCTCGCGGTAAATATGCTGATTATAGAAATTACTGCTCATTGCCTGGAAATCGTCAATCCATTGCAGTAAATCAGCTCTTTCATTCTCCACCACCGGGTTGCCATGTACTTCAAAGGCAATTCGTTTGGCAAAACTCATCAGCGAACGGCGTGTAGGGGATGCCTTGTGTGTAATTTTTTCAAATTCCCCCAATTTACTCAACGCCCCCCCTGTTTTCCGGCCCAGTTCCTCAAGTATGGTTTTTAAGCCCCCTGTTTCGTTGTTGTAACTGTTTTTGTAGTGGCTCCAGGCTTTATCCCGTGCTTCTTTTGCCCTTTCCCCTGCTTTCTTTTCAATTATTGCCAGGGTTTCATAATCGGCTATTGCATTGTCTAATATCCATGTTTTAAACCGGCTTACCCCATCATGTTCCTTTTCCCAGGCCAGGCGCCCTTTTGTTTTATAGTGCTCATGCGAGCCCGATGTTGAATGCCCGAGTGGCTGCGTGGCCTCCATGATATGGAAAAGGGCAGGTGTATGCGTTTTGCGGCACAATGCAACCCCTTCGGCAAAAACCTCAACCAGGCCCGGGTAATCCCAGGCTTTACAGCAATAAATTGAAATGCCATTTGTCCCCTTTTCTTTACGAAAACCTTTAAGGGCCTCAGAGATACTAGCTTTCGTGGTTTGCAAATCAACTGGGACACTGATCCCAAAGCCATCATCGTATACAGCAACCACAAGGGGCACCTGCATAACACCGGCAGCATTAATCGTTTCAAAGAACATACCCTCCGATGTACCGGCATCGCCAATAGAGCCAAAAGCTACCTCGTTGCCCGTAACATTGTTATTAAGTGACTTTTTTATTAACGGGTTTTGCCTTACAATTTTCGATGCCTGGGCTAAGCCCAGCAACCGGGGCATTTGCCCAGCAGTCGGCGAAATATCGGATGCCGAATTGTACTTTTCAGCTAAATCTTTAATTTCACCTTCCCCGTTTATATTTTGAGAGCTAAAATGGTTGTTAAAATTACGCCCGCCGGTTGACGGGTTGGCATTATCGCCTGTATCGCCATAAATCATGGCGAAAAACTCCTCGGGTTGAAGCAGCCCCAGTGCCAGCATAAATGTCTGGTCGCGGTAATAGCCCGACCGCCAGTCGCCTTTTTGAAAAGTTTTGGCATAAGCCACCTGGGCTACCTCTTTCCCATCGCCAAAAATCCCAAAATGAGCCCTCCCATTGTGTACTTCACGCCTACCAATGATGCTGAGCTGCCTGCTTAAACAAACAATATAATAGTCGTTTAATACCTCTTTGGCTTTTGCCTCCCCTATTTTCAATATGTTGAATTTTTCTAAATACATTCACCAAAAATTTGATTACCCAATGCTTTTACTTCAAAAGGGCCTTTCATCCTACCCTTATCTTGCAATAACGTACCAAAAAGGGTTTTGTTTAAGTATGGCATTTTTGAGGGGCTGATACGGAAGCACATTTAAAATTTGTTGAAAATGATAGCGATGCTTTAGATATTGTACAAGAAGTATTTACTACAGTTTGGGAAAAAGAGAAATATAAGCTTGAAGAGGGGCATTTAAAATCTTTCCTTTTTAATTCTGTTAAAAATAGCTGTTTTAACTTTTTGAAGCACCAAACTGTGGTACAAAAACACAGGGCTATCCAAAAACAAAGACTGACTGAACTGGAACTTTACCATTACAAAAGCGGAGAGAAGTCGTTAATTGAAAAAGAAGCCCTTGTAAAAATCCATTCTGCAATCAACTCATTATCTGATATACATAAAGAAATATTGGTATTAAGCCGTTTTGAGGGATTAAAAAACGACCAGATTGCCGAAAAGTTGAATATCCCGGTCAGGACAGTCGAGACCAGGCTCTACCGGTCGTTATCAGAACTAAAACAAAAACTTTCAGAAAGGCTTATTTATATCTTATTGAACCTTAGTGCCTTAAGATGAACATATAATAATTCTTAAAAAATCTTCATTTTTATTGACGTAAATCAATGCCCAAAGTTGTATTCGATGTAATAAGTTTTATATCAATGCAAATAACCGAAGACAAAGAACGATTGATTTCCCGCTATTTGAATAGCTCGTGTAATGCTTATGAGCAAAAACACCTGTTGGAGTGGATCAATCAATCGAAAGAAAATAAGAAACATTATTTAACCTGAATAATTCATGAATTTTAGTCATGAGAAGTCAAAATACAAAGAGTACAGGTAAGCGCAGGTTTTCGACTCACAGGAATAGCCTAAGCTATTTCGAGAATCGGAAAGTGAGCATTGCCTTTAATCACAGTAGTTTGGCTTCGCAATAGAACAATTTGTGAATTATTCAGGTTAAGTATAAAGGATACCTGGGATGCCAGTTTGCAAAGAAATGATACTTCAGGGACGGAGTTACTCAATTTTTATAAAAACCAGGCAAGCAGAAATAATAGTCCATTAAAAAATATCCGGTTATGGAAACGGGCTGCCGGAATTGCTGCTGTTTTGGCAATAGGGTTGATGTTTGCTGTTTTATCACGTCAATCTTTTGACACCAGAAGCAACTTGGTCACCTATACGGTACCTCTGGGGTCAAGGTCGCAGGTTGTATTGGCTGATGGGACAATAGTTGATTTGAACTCAGGCAGCAAACTTCAGTATCCATCAAATTTTAATTCTGAAAACCGGGAGGTAAGCCTTTCCGGCGAAGCGTTCTTCAATGTTACTTCCGACAAATCAAATCCTTTCATTGTAAAAACCTCCGATTTTGACATAACTGTTACCGGGACAAAGTTTAATGTTTGCACCTATGATGACAATAATTTTTCATCGGCAGCTTTACTGGAAGGGAAAATAACCTTGTCTGCTCCCAATATAAAACCATTGGAATTGAAGCCGGGAGAAAAAATAGAACTAAACAGGGATAAAAAAAAATTATCCTATACCCCTGTTGATGAAAAAGCTGAAACTGCCTGGAAAAACGGGCAGTTTATTTTTCATAAAATAGCTTTCCCGGAATTGATTAAGCGGCTTGAACGCTGGTATGATGTCAGGCTAAATTATAATAGCAAAGAATTTAAATCCATGCTGTATACAGGCAGCTTCAAAAACCAGGAAACTATCTGGCAGGTGTTGGATGCACTCAGGCTAACCTCGCCAATTGAGTACAGCAGAAAGAATTCCAGGGAATTTGATTTAATATACAGGCCTATGCAATAAAAATAAAGGCGGTCTGTCGGCACAACATCCCGCCTTTACAACAATCAAATATTAATTGTTTAAACATTTCAAATTTATGAAAAAAAAAACGAGATCGCGGGAGATTTCAATCGATGATTGACCTCCCTAAAATTTATCGGACTATGAGGCTTATTTGTCTTTTCTTATTTGTGGCACTGATTCAGGTATCGGCTTCCACTTATTCACAGAATACTAAAATTAGTGTTTCAGGCAATAACCTGACCATTGAGGAAGTTTTTGGGATAATCGAAGACCAATCTGAATTTTCTTTTTTCTACAATGTCAAACAACTTGACTTGAGCAAAAGGGTCAATGTCGACATTAATAACGAACAGTTGAAAAAGGTTATGGAAGTTGTCCTGGAGGGCACCGATATAACTTATTCAATCAATAACCGTTTAATAATTATCCATAAGAAGAACGAACGCAACCCACTGGAGAGGATGGCTCAACAAAAGTCTGTGAAGGGGACTGTGTCCGATGAAAACGGGCAACCACTTCCAGGAAGTGCTACATTGGATTAATTAATTCCGTCGCTTTCTTCAAAGTTTCATGTTTATTGCATTTTTCTTTTAATTGAATAAACTCTATTGCATCGCCATTGGCTTTGCAGCCAAAGCAATTAAATGTATTTGTATTTGGATATATTTTTAAGCTTGGTTCTTTTTCTTCATGGAAAGGGCATTTAAGCATGTGGTTTCTGTTGGCTTCTAAACCGTAGTATTTTAGAACTTTATCGATGTTCAGCTTTTCTTTTATATCGCTTATTTCCATAATGGGGAAAGTTTATTTGATAATTATAAGTTATAAATGTATACAATAGTTTCATTAAGACAAAAAATATAGTTTCTTTTTGTCACTATAATTACCTAATTTTGTAATTCATTGTTAACTAAAGTATCCTTAAAGCAATAAAAATGAACATCGGACTTAAAATAACAGAGCTACGAAAACAAAAAGGATGGTCACAAACTGAGCTTGCAAAAAAAATTGATGTTTCTCGTGTTATCATTGGACGGTACGAGCGTAATGAAGCTGCGCCCTCTATCGATGTTGCTAAACGCATGGCAGATGCTTTTGAGGTTTCTCTGGATTATTTGGTAGGAGAAGGTCAAAACGCTGCCTTTGATAAAAAAATCCTAAACAGGATTCAGGAAATTCAAAGCATGAGCCCCGATTTTAGAAATCAGTTTCTCAGGATTATTGATTCCGTAATCAGGGATTATAAAACACAACAAGCTTATTCAAACCGATAAAATTTAAGATTATGAACTTACAATATATTTCAGATAGCAAAGGACAAACAACGGGTGTATTCATTCCGATAAACGAATGGAACGACCTTAAAAATAAATACAAAAATATTGAACAGGAAGAAGTTAATGTTCCAGAATGGCACAAGGATTTGGTGTTGAAACGTCTTGAAGATTACAAACAAAATCCTGGTTCTGCTTTGGATCTTGATGCTGCAATGGATGATATAGAAAAAGACCTGTAATGTATAAATCTGCAATCTTCATCATCGCAAAGGGAAAATTACAGGAGGTGCAACATATGTATTATCTGGTACTGCATACATAGGCGGTGTATACGGAGTTGTTATCATCGGACGGTCAAATGCTCCAAGTGCATCAAGCGCAAAATATCCACCCCCTATTATCCAACCTGGAGGACCTCCAAAGGTTGCAAAAGCACCCATTCCGATATCTAATCCAGATTTGGCAGCTCCGGCATAATCTCCTTTTAAAAGCGCATCGCCACCTTGGTAAAGAGAAATTCCCGTTCCAACAACAAATAAACCTCTACTTGCAAGCTTGAAATAACCAGCTTTGCTCAATGCATTTGCACGTGCACCAGTCCATTGATTTCCTCCCCACTCCAAAGTGTTCCATTTCCCATTCATGCCTCTCCAACTTCCATTTATAACATTGGAATATTCTCCAGCACTCGAAACAAACCCAGCTGCATTTAAACCAGCTCCAATCATGTAAAGAGAGTTGTCACCCCCACTAGAAGAGGCATTCCAGTTATAACCTCTTTCATAAGGGTAATCGTATATGTTTGCTTCGTAAATCCAGAATTTACCATTTACCCCGTTTTTCATGGCAGGGTCCCCATTTATATCCTAACGCAGCATAGCTGCAAACAAAATAGAAATTATTAACATATTTGTATATGCAAAAATTCATAGACAAATATAGCGACTATATCCATGGCGTGGTACATGGTTTTGACAGGATAATCCTAAAAGGTTATATCGGGGAGTTTTATTACGGCAATAATTTTTATTATTTTCTGAACAAGGAAGAAATAAAGTTAAAGGATTTCAGGGACTATGCACAAAAAGTAACACGGCAGATAAAATCACATGTAGGAAAGATTATATCAGAAACCGGGGTGTACACCGAGTACTTGAACAGTCCAAAAATATCAAAAGAGGATATAGTTAAAAGAGTAGTGAAGGAACAAGGAATAAACGAAGGTTTAGTTTGTGTTTTATCGGCAGTAGAGCCTTGCACGGCATTAAGTGTCGAATATAATAAGTCAATAGGGAAGTTAGAGAAGAAGTGCGGTTACAGGAAATGCCTTCACTACTATTTTTATTATATGGACAGGGACTTTGGGCTGATGCACGTACGGTTTCAGACTTGGTTCACGTTCGGGCTTCAAATCTACATCAACGGCAGGGAATATTTGAAAAAGCAATTAGACAAATCCGGGATAAAATACAAGAGCTACGACAACAGTATCACATGGGTTGAAGATATTGAAAAAGCCCAGGCAATGAGTGACAAGTTCCATGAGAAAAAATGGCATAAAGTTTTTGACCGGTTTGCCGAAAGGGTAAATGGTTTTTTGCCACGCATAAAAGAGATTTTCAATGGCCATGCTTATAAATGGTATGTAGAACAATGCGAATATGCTACCGGTATAATGTTTAAAGGCCGGGGGAGTTTGGAAAAACTATACCCATATTTTGTGGAATACGCTCCGTTATGCCAGGTTGGAGAAAATATATTTACTTTTTTTGGGCGAAAAGTCCACGGGCTTTATCAGGGGGAAGCAGTCTCCGGCCGTAAGAACTTTTTCGGGCAGGGGTTTCGCGTAAAGTTTATACTTGATAAGAATTCGATAAAGGTTTATGACAAAGCAAACAATCTGCGGGTTGAAACTACCATCAACAATGCAAGCGCATTCAAGGTTCGAAACCCCAATCCAGATAGTAAAAAGAAATGGCTCAACATGGGTAAAGCTATTTCAAACTTATACCGGTATGCAGAGATTTCAAAATCTTGCAACATACGGTACCTCAACAGCTTGTCAAATGTTGACAACAATGACAATATTGACGCCGCTTTTGTATTCAATTTATGGTTTGAAAACTCTTTCCTGACGTCAAATTACAATAAATTGTCCCCCAACCTTTCCTTTTTTGTTATCGTTATTTTTTACAATAAATTTAACCCATCTTTAAAAACCTACTTTTCAGAGTAGGGTCTTTATTAAAATTTAACAATTTTTCCATGTTTGTTAAAAAACTCACTCCTCCTAATTTCTAACTCTTACCTCTCTATTTTGATAAAATATGTAACATAGGAATTCAAAATATCTTTACATTGTTAGATAATCTACATATACGTAATAAGAATCCCTTTCAATATTTTCGGTATCAATAAAACGGCATTCCAACTTATAGGATCCTTTCTTTAGCTCAAGCGTAAAAGTTGCACAAGAATCTGAACCAATAACTTCTTTGTACAACTCTTGTCCCCCAATTTTGATCTGCGCTTTTGTAATAGTCAAGGTTTTTCCTTCAGGATAAGGTTTACCTCCGGGTATTTCCCTACCTTTAGGAGCTGGGTCATTCAACCTAAGATGGCTTTCTTTAGGCCACCGGTAAAGTTCTATTTTATACTTCCCTGATTGAGCAACCTCTACAGCCCAAAATCCTATTTCACCCTGGGCATTTCTGACCATATACTAAATGAACATTGCTGACATTAATATATATTATTACTTGTTTTGTAAAAGCGGTGTAACAATTTCAAAGATAGATTATGAGAAATCAAAGCAAAAGATTAAAAAATTGACCTAACCCTAACCCTAGCTCAACTAGAAAAACAGTGAAAAAGTTTCATTTTGGATGAAATAACAAACCCAAACTACCACAATTTTAGCATTTCTAAA
>UOEP01000230.1_pt1 | contig 10209 bp, 5 predicted proteins | sample 1989931 | NCBI WGS metagenome assembly UOEP01 (sample SAMEA4712198, study PRJEB27164) | hydrothermal vent metagenome | biome: marine basaltic hydrothermal vent biome; feature: marine hydrothermal vent; material: mineral | place: Pacific Ocean | collected 2011-06-14/2011-07-23 | depth 1691 m
CAGAGATTACCGACAATACTCTTTCGGATATAAATACAATTGAAGACTGGGAAAATGCCAGGGCTCAACGTTACAATGAGTTCATTGAAATGATGGGGCTTCAGGATTATATTTACAAAGACCGGGCAGATTTAAACATCAAAATTACCGGGGTTATCCATAAAAAAGGATACCGCATCGAAAAGCTTTATTATGAATCATTGCCTGGGTTGTATGTACCTGCCAACCTTTATATACCCGACAATATAGAAAAACCAACGGCTGCCATCCTGTATGTCTGCGGCCATTCCCCTACTCAGAAGGTACATTACCAGCCTTTCCCAAAGAAATTTGCAGAATTGGGGTTTGTCTGTATGGTAATTGAAACCATACAGTGGGGTGAAGTGAAGGGTGAACATTGGGGGTGCTATGCCAATGGCTGGTTCAACTGGTATAGCCGCGGCTATAATCCGGCAGGGGTCGAATTGTGGAATGCCATCCGCGGACTGGACCTTTTAGCCGCGAGGGCAGAAGTCGACCCCGGGAATATGGGGGTTACAGGAATCTCCGGTGGAGGTTCGCAGAGTTGGTATATTGCGGCAGCCGACCAACGTATCAAAGCAGTTGCCCCGGTATGTGGGGCAAGTACGTTAAAAGCCCAAATCGGCAAACGTACCATTGACGGGCATTGCGACTGTATGATGCCGACCAATACTTACCAGGCAGATTTCCAGGACATAGGGGCATTGATAGCTCCAAGGGCTTTACTTATAGGGCAGGCCAACCGTGATGGGTTGAATACTATCGAATCGGTTGAACAATTATACGCAGGCACAAAAAAGATATATGAATTATATGGCAGCCCTGGTAAAATTAGTCTGGTAGAAACCCCGGGAGGGCATTCCTACCACCGGATATCAAGGGAAGAAATCAATTCGTTCTTCCTCGAAAACCTGATGGGTAAAAAAGTAAAGCCGGAAGAGGCAGGCGACATCAGCCTGTCGCAGGAAGATATGCTTTCAGAAGATGAATTGAGGGTTTACATTGATGGGGCGCCTGAAAACGACAGGACAACTAAAATCCAGGATTCATTTGTGCAGTTGCCCGCTCCTCCTGAGATAAATACAAAAGAAGAGTTATTTGCTTTCCGCGATACTGTGAAAAAATTCCTTGCCGTAAAAACATTTGGCGCATTCCCTGAAGAAAAAATCCCCTTAAACTCTAAAATGGAATTCCGCAGCCTCAATGGGGCAAAATACGGATGGAATATATACAGTTTTGATTCCGAAGAAGGATGGCGGCTGAAAGTTGATTTCCGGTGGAAAAATAAACCCGGGGGTAAGAAACCATTGATGATCGTACTGCGCAGTTATGATGAGGACCGGTGGGCATCGGAAAGTTTCGTGTCAGGGTTGGATACCAACTGGAACATAGCTTATTTCGAAACAAGGGGCATAGGTGAATACGGCTGGCCGCCAAACCTAAACTGGCATGTACGCCGTGCATCTGCCTGGACAGGCAGGACAGTTGCATCGATGCAGGTTTTTGATGTGCTGCGCTGTATAGAATTTTGCAGGGCACATGAAAATGTCGACCCTGGAAAGATAGGGATTGCTGCCAGAGGCGGGATGGCAGCAATAGCCTTATATGCGGCTTTGATGGACGGCGGATGCGACAAACTTATCCTGGGCAACCCTCCGGCAACACAGGATGCCCCCAGCCGGCCCGATGGGAGGGGCGAAACAATAGAGATGCTTAATTGCCTGAGGATTACAGATGTTTACCAGATACCGGCATTGCTGTATCCAACAAAAATATCCTTTTCAGGGGAAATCCCTGAAACCTATCGATGGTCGGAAAGGATAATAGAAAGGTTGGACTAAACAGGGAAATAATATATAAAAATTAAACAGCTTCTGAGTATAATAAACAGGTGCCATTATTCTACTTCCTGAAGAGGAAGGATACAGGCACTGCTTTATATGCAAGATACTGATTCCGGGGGCCACAATAATCATTAAAAAAAAACAAGCCCACCGTTGCTCCCGGTAGCTTGTGGTAGCTTGTAGCATCGAATTAGGCATATTGTAAATACAACAAACATTATTATCTTTGGGGACTAAACTTTAAATCTATGGAGGATAGTTTCAGCAGCCTTACAATTTGTGAATTTCAAAAACGGTTTCCTGACGTTAATGCTTGTTTTGAATATTTAGCAGAGTTAAAGTGGGGAGGCGGATTCCGCTGCCCTCGGTGTGGGCATACAAACTATTGTAATGGTAAACGTAAATACGACAGGCAATGCACAAGTTGCCACCGGATTTCTTCTCCTACAAGCAGTACCCTTTTCCACAATGTAAAATTCCCTATACTTAAAGCCTTTTATATCACGTATTATGTGAGTACAAGTAAAAAAGGGGTTAGCAGTACAGAATTAAGTAGGAAACTTGGGTTGAGGCAGAAAACATGTTGGTTGTTTAAGAAGAAGGTTATGAAAGCCATGGAAAGAAATAAAAATGCCGGAGTTGGCGAAACAGCCGTTGGGGGGCGGAAAGAAGGCACGGGAGGATTCAGAAATAATAAAAAAGAGTTTGTCGGTTTTGATGTTAAGGAAAAGGGAAGGGGAGGCCGTATACATGGGAAGCTTATCCGGCATAGTAGCGAAAAAGTAGCCGGGGCTTTTATGAAAACAGCTATAGAATTGCCTGCAAATATAAAAACTGATGATTGGATAGGCTGTAGCCTTTTACAGAAAACAAATTATTGATAAATGCCTGACTCATTATGAGAATAGATAAGAATGCAGAACTATTTAAACAGGTATTTAACTCCTACTACCAGGCCTTAATCAATTTTGCGCTAAAATTTGTAAATAATGATATCGAGATTGCACGAGATGTAGTCCAGGATACTTTCATCGAACTTTGGGAAAATAATATAATTCAATCAGACAATCTTCACATAAAAGCATTCCTTTATACAACCACACGCAATAAATCGTTGAATATTTTAAAGCACAGGAAAGTTCAGCAGAATTATTTATCAGAGTATCCTAACAGTATTCAGTCAGAGAGGTACTATATCGACCATTTAATTCAAGTAGAGATTGTGCACCTTCTTAAAAAAGCAATTGATACACTTCCTGAACAAAGCAAAAAGGTAATCTTATTAAATCTTAAAGGGTTAAAAAATAAAGAAATAAGCGAACAAATCGGTATTACGATTGATACAGTTAAGTATCATAAAACCAGGGCGTACAGGATACTTCGTAAATATTTAAAAGACAAAATATGGATACTGTTGCCCATCATGGCTTATATTTTTTATTTGTTGGCATAATTTTTTTTGCTCTATTGAAAAAAAAATCATTTCATATACTACCCTTTTTATATACTCAGTTGTTTTATTAATAGAATTTAAAAATGAATATGGACCTTACCACATATTATTTAAGGATTGCCGGATTAATTGCACTTGAAATTACAGGTGAATTAAATGTAAGCGAAAAAGAAGAGTTAAGTAAGTGGCTTAGTTCTGCATCCGAGAATATACTGCTATATAACAAAATCAGGTCCCAATTGTTAGAAAGCATCAACAGCAAAAACGAAATTGATACCCAGGAAGGACTTGCATGGAGTATCATTGAAAAGGAAACCAGGAATCCTGGTAAACCCAATATCTATGTTAATTTCCTCAAATATGCAGCCATTATTATTTTGCTCCTCTCTGTTTCAGGAATCATATATTGGAACGTCTCAACCAAATCGGGCAATAATCATGTTGTCGGTTATTCCGATACCCCCAAGTTAGTACCCGGCAGGCAACAGGCTCTTTTGATAATGTCGAATGGTTTAACTGTAAAACTCGACAAGGAAAAGAGAGATTCCCTTAAGGAGGAGAATGGTTTGCTAATAGAAAATAAAGGGAGTGTCTTAACCTACAAAGCAGCAAGCAATATTGAGAATGCAAAAAAGAAACAAAAAAGGAAGATTATATACAACACATTAATCACCCCAAAGGGAGGCGAATACAACCTTGTGCTATCAGATGGCACCAAAGTGTGGGTAAACGCCGATTCAAAATTAATATACCCTGTCAAATTCATTGGAGGCACACGTGAGTTAACCCTGGAAGGCGAAGCTTATTTTGAGGTTGCTAAAAACATTCGTAAACCTTTTATCATAAAAACCAACGATTATAATATTGAGGTTTTAGGCACCACCTTCAATGTATCGGCTTATAAAGACGATGGCAAGGTTGTTACAACACTGGTTGAAGGGAGTGTTAAAATAAAGGATTTTGATGATTCGGGCAACGTGGTACGTATGAAACCCAATGAGCAGCTTATCCTGAATAAAGTCGAGAAAGGTATTTTAATCAGGAAAGTTGATGTCAACGATTATATTGCATGGAAAGAAGGGCGGTTCATTTTTGTAAGGCAAGACCTGGAAAGTATTATGGGAGTCCTTGCCAGGTGGTACAATTTCGATGTGCAATTTGAAGCCGAAGAATTAAAGGCATTGGTCTTTACAGGGAATATGGATAAATATGAGCAGCTTTCCATGCCTCTTAAAATGATTGCGAAAACAAATAAGGTGAATTTTAAAATAGAAGGTAAAAAAGTATTGGTAATAGAAAGAGACTGAAAAATAAAGGAGGTGGTGGTACACCCCCTTTAGAATTAGATACAATTTTATCCCTACAAGCAGGGAGCAGGTAGGATAAAATTATTGTTTAACTAATAAATGTCAAATTTATGAAAAAATTTCGAGAAACTGGCTTTCTCCGGAAGGTAGGAAGTTATGAATTTTTATTAAAGATGAAGCTATTGATTATCTTCTTGACGCTGGGGATTTTACAATCTACAGCAAGTGTCTACTCTCAACAGCAGAAACTCGCACTCCGGTTTGAGAATGCAACCTTAGTAGATGTATTCGAAGAGATTGAGCAAAACAGCGAGTTTACATTCCTTTACAGCAATGAGGATGTGGAATCTGTAAAAGGCATTAACCTACGGGTAGCTAATGCCACAGTAGACCAAATCCTTGATGCATGCTTTACAGGGACAGCCCTGACCTATACTGTCAATGACCGTTTGGTTATAATTAAACAAGAGGGGTCACCTGTATTAATGAAAAAGGAAGTTAAATCTGAGTTGGAAACTGAACAGCAAAAAAAGGAAATTAAAGGTAAAGTGACCGACCAAAGTGGCGACCCGTTACCCGGCGTGAATGTTGTGGTAAAAGGGGCAACTAATATCGGTACTATTACCGACTTCGAAGGGAATTATTCCATAGAAGTACCTCTTGATGCGGAAGCCCTTGAATATTCCTTTATCGGGATGGTGCCGCAAACAGTTGCAATTGGCAATTCCAGTGTCATAAATGTTACGCTGGAATCATCTACCGAATCGCTTGACGAGGTAGTTGTTACAGCTTTGGGTATTAAAAGGAAAGTAAAAGCCCTTGGCTTCTCGGCACAGCAGATCGGAGAAGACAACTTATCTGAAGCCAGGGAAGTGAATGTATCTAATTTCCTGACAGGTAAAATTGCCGGGGTACAGGTTTCAGGCTCGGCAGCCGGGACAGGTGGGTCAACAACGGTAACCATTCGTGGGAATAGTTCGCTGACCGGTAATAACCAGCCTTTGTATGTTGTGGATGGTATTCCTATTGATAACCAGGGGCACGACTCCGGGGGACTCGCGGGAGGTAATGATTATGGTGATGGTATTGGAAACATTAACTCGGAAGACGTGGAATCCATTTCTGTTTTGAAGGGTCCAAATGCTTCATACCTTTATGGTTCGCGTGGTGCAAATGGTGTAATACTTATCACAACAAAATCCGGGAAAGCCAGAAAAGGCATCGGGGTTGAATTCAATTCCTCAACATCAATTGAAAAAATTAATCTGACACCCAAAACCCAGAATAAATATGGTACTGGTTATGAAGGTACCAACTTATATGGGAAAATAGTTGAAATCAATGGGAAGTCTTACGAAACATTGCCTGCATGGCATGGTGATAACTGGGGCCCTCCCCTTGATGGAAGAAGAGTCGTTGTGGACCCATTCGTATTCCCTGGCGAAGAACCTAGGACACTTACGCTACTGCCTCAAGACCCTAACAATATAAGGGACTTCTGGGAGACTGGGTTAATCGCAAATAATTTCGTAGCCTTTACCGGCGGGGATGATAAAACTTCAGCCAGGTTATCTTTCGGTAATACCAATATTAAGGGTATTACACCAAAAAACAAAGGGGTTAGGAATACAATTAATCTGAGGGCAAGCAGCAAACTTTCCGACAAATTATCCTTCGATGGCAAAGTTAACTATACCAATACAAAATATGAGAACAGGCCTAACCTGGGCGAAACCAGTGACAACTATGTTTACAGTTTATCTGTTATGGGTAGGTATGTACCTCTCGACTTTTTAAAGAAATATTATGAAAAAACCGGGACCTATGGCAGGTGGCCAGGTATAAAGTACAATCCTTATTATGTTCTCAATGAATTGAAGAACAATGACCAGAGAGACCGTATTATTGGTTTTGCTTCATTAAAATATGAATTTACCGACTGGTTGAATTTAACTGCCAGGACAGGCCTTGACTGGTACTCTGAAGAAAGGCAGAAAACATGGCCTGTAGGTGCTGCAGGCAGAGCTAATCAAAAAGGCAGGTTGGTCGAAACTTCCAGGAAAGTCAAGGAAAGTAACTCAGACTTCCTTTTGACCGCAGCCGGGGATATATCCAGTAATTTTAGCGGGTCTTTCTCTTTTGGTGGTAGCCTTTTAAAACAGTACACCACTGAGATGAGTTGGGATGCCCGTGATTTTAAGGCTGAAGGAGTTTATGATGTAAGTAATGCACAGGATATCCGCCCTGAGAGTTCTTTATGGGAAAAAGAGATACAATCTCTGTATTTTATGAGCCAGTTGGCATATAAGAATTATCTGTTTGTGGATATTTCCGGTAGAAATGACTGGTCTTCTACCCTGGGTAAGAATAATTATTCATTCTTCTACCCATCGGTCAGTACAAGTTTTGTATTCACTGATGCTTTTGATATGAATTCAAATATCCTGAGTTTTGGTAAATTAAGGGCTTCATGGGCACAGGTTGGTAACGATTCTGCCCCATACCTGACCAAAATTGGCTACAAATCTTATACTACAAATTATAAAGGACATGGGTATGCAGACGTCTCCACAGGGCTGCCGGCAGTTAATTTGAAAAACGAATTAACCGAATCATGGGAAATAGGTGCAGACCTGAGGTTTTTCAAAAACAGGCTGTCAATAGATATGACTTACTATGATGGCGCAACGAAAAACCAGATACTACCTGTACAGGTATCTAGCACTAGCGGTTACCAGACAGTAGTGATTAATGCGGGCGAGATTAAAAACAGTGGGTTTGAGATGGTATTGAATGCCGGGATTGTTCGGTCAGGCAGTGGTTTCAAATGGGACTTAAGCTTTAACTATGCTAAAAATGAATCTAAAGTAGTTGAGTTGTCCCCGGGTATAGAAACCTATTTGCTGGTAAAAAGTTATCCAAATCTTATAGAAGCCAGGCCGGGACAGAGATTCGGGAATATTATAGGTTATAAATACAAGAGAGCCCCGGACGGGAGGAGAATAGTAGGGTCGAAAGGCTCCTATCTCAAAGAAACTGAAAAAAGCATATTAGGGAATATTACACCTGATTGGATTGGCGGTTTGAACAATTCATTATCCTATAAAGGGTTTTTCATGAATTTCCTGATTGATTTTGTGCAAGGCGGACAGCTTACGTCAACAACGAAATACCAGATGATTAGAAAGGGTAGTGCCCTTATTACTGAAGAAGGCAGGCGGCCCCGGGATACAGACGACCAGGGCAACCAGTTACCTTATGTAGGAGTATTGGACGGCGTTGTTGAAATTACCGATGATGCAGGCAATGTGACGGGTTATGAAGAGAATACACAAGCCGTAGATGGCCAGACATATTGGGCCACCAGGGGATGGCAGCGTATTGGTGAAGAATTTGTAATGGATGCCAGCTACATTATGTTGCGGGAAGTAATATTCGGATATAACTTTAAACCCAATGCACTGAAAAAAACACCTTTCAAAGGCATACGGGTTTCATTGGTAGGCAGGAACTTATTTTACCTGGAGGAACACATGCAGAATATGGGGATATCTCCTGAATCAGCACCAAATACTTCTGCCGGTGCCAGGGGTGTTGAAGTATTATCCATGCCGACAACCCGAACATTTGGGGTGAATGTTAATCTTACATTTTAACCAACATTAAATTTAGAAAAAGATGAAAACATATAAAAGCATAAAATTTATCATCCTCTTTTCAATAGCTGTCCTCATGAATTATTCATGTACGGATAAGTTTGATGAAATGAATACGAAAAAGGGTCTGGTGACAGAGGAACTTGTCAATGTAGACCTGATTCTTACGCATGTCCAGGTACGGGCAATAATGGAAGACACACCCAGTGGCTCAGGGATGATTGGGGAGTATAGCGGTATGTCTTATTCTTCAGCAGGGTACCCTTTCCAGGAAAAGGATAGGCCGGGTGTATGGAATAATGCATATAAAAAATTTACGAATAACCTGTCCGAAATTATCAGGTTAACCAAAGATGACCCTGAATTAGTCAACAAAAAGGCGATAGCCAGGATATTGAAAGTATGGGCTTTTGCTAAAGTGACAGATACTTACGGTGATATACCTTATAGTGAATCAAGTTTACCACCGGACGAAGTCGTTTTACATCCGAAATACGATACTCAGAAAAGTATTTATGAGGATTTCTTTAAAGAACTCAAAGAGGCAGCCAGCGAACTGGATGCTTCCAAAGAGAGTTATGGTGGTGCAGACCTGGTTTACGGAGGAGATGTTACTAAATGGAGAAAACTGGCAAATTCCCTTAGGTTACGTTTGGCTTTGCGTGTACGGTATGCCGATGAACAAATGGCCATTAATAATATAAGTGATTTACAGGAGTCGGACTTGATCCTGACCAGGGAAGATGATGCCAGGATGTACACCTCTACCGATAATCTGGATAATGTTAATCCTTTTTATAACAGAGTGTTGGATCAAGGCACAGACCTTGTGAAAAATGAGATTGGCCAGGAAATTGTCAATAACATGAAATTTAAGAACGACCCGCGGATTAAGATATGGGCCGATACGGCCAAAGCACAATTCCCTAAAGACGATCCGAATATTGATTTCTTTGGGTATCGTGGAGTGCCACTGCTTGGATATGTACCGGTTGAGTACAAATATCCGTGGCAACTGGAATCCGCTTCCAGGATTAGTGACCTTTGGTATGTGCCTGTAATAGAGAAACCTATATTGCGTTGTTCCGAGGTGTATTTTAACCTTGCTGAGGCAGCACTATTTGGGTTAAGAAATGGCGATGCACAGGCCTATTATAAAAAGGGGATGGAAGCAGCTTTGAACTGGGCAAAAGAGTTTTATGAGACTTGTAAACCTCAATTACCCGATGTACTCAAAAGACTGTACGACTGGACAGATGCCGAGATTGAACAACTGTTGTCTCACAAGGAACTTACCCAGGACGAGATTGATACATTCCTTGCATCTCCGGCTACAGTATTGTCGGGTTCGCAAGAAAAACAGTTGGAACAGATCATTATCCAAAAGAACATTGCCCTTTATCCTCTGGAATATCAGAATTGGGCTGAGTGGAGAAGGACAGGCTATCCGATAGTTCAGGTTGGCCCTGACAATGATGACCTGAAAGGTGTAACACCTAGAAGGATGTTATGGCCTTATGTGGAACAGACCATCAATAGTGAAAGTTATGCTGAAGCTGAAGCAAGGATACCAGGTGGTGATAATATGCTTTCTAAGGTATGGTGGGATGCCAACCCGAATGTGCCTTATTACAATCCTGAACCTGTACCACGTATGGATACTCCGTGGGTATCTCAATAGTGTTTATACAAATAAATTATTCAGGCTAATTATAGGAATTTAAATTAGTTAAAAAATTACCCCCCTTTTATAGATTTTAGTTTAGTTTAATATAGCTCATAGGGGAGGCCTCCTATGAGCTATTATTTGCAACACATTTGTATTTTATGGAAAACAGGAGACTATTTGCAACAACCCCAACCCCAGGCAAGGCGGGCATAATTATGCCCCCCCTTATTATTATAATGATAATTGCTATTGCTATTGC
>UOEP01000236.1_pt1 | contig 10000 bp, 9 predicted proteins | sample 1989931 | NCBI WGS metagenome assembly UOEP01 (sample SAMEA4712198, study PRJEB27164) | hydrothermal vent metagenome | biome: marine basaltic hydrothermal vent biome; feature: marine hydrothermal vent; material: mineral | place: Pacific Ocean | collected 2011-06-14/2011-07-23 | depth 1691 m
TAACCACCGGGACAGATGGTGCGCCGATATGCTGAGCTACCGGGATAAATACAGTTTTTGGTATCCCCGGTACTTTAATAGCCTCTTTGGCTGAAAGTTTATTTTCTGCCGGATGTATTCCACCGGGTTTGAACGTTTTTAACACGATGTACCTCCTATGTTATTTTTCATTCCCGGCAGTTGCCGGTGTTTTTGCTTTACTCTCTTCACTTGTTTCCTGCTTAATCTTGCGTGGAGGGAACCCCACTTCGATAATTGCATTGGTCGGGCAAACCGAAACGCATTTCCTGCATAACCTGCATTTATCAGAATCAATAAACGCCAGGTTATTTGCAATGGTAATGGCATCGAATTTACATTCCTTTTCACATTTGCCGCAGCCTATGCAGGCTACACTGCACGCTTTCCGGGCAATCCCTCCTTTTTCTTCATTTCGGCACGAGACATATATTTTACGTTTTTTGGGGAACTTTTTCCTGAGCTCGATCAGGTTCTTGGGGCAGGCCTTGACACAAGCCCCGCAAGCCACACATTTTTCATCAACAACTTCAGGTATCCCTGTTTCAGGATTGATGTGTATGGCATCGAAATCGCAGGCTGCAACACAATCGCCATAACCATGGCAGCCAAACTGGCACCCGGTTTCGCCACCATACACCGATGAGGCAATTGCGCATGTTGTAACCCCATCGAACTTATTTGTACGAGGCCGGTATTCGCAACTCCCCTGGCATCGGACAACTGCTACGCGCGGGTCTTGCTTCACCGCTTCTATCCCTAATATTTTTGCAACATCGCCCATGCAGTCGTTGCCGCCTACAGGGCAAAACAGGTTGCTCAACTCATTCTGTTTAACACATGCTTCGGCAAAGGCACGGCATCCGGCATAGCCACAACCGCCACAGTTGGCTCCGGGAAGCGATGTCTCCACATCGTCAATCCGCGGGTCTTCGTAAACTTTGAATTTTTGTGCTACAAAATACAGGATTACTGCTGCCAGGGTGCCAATTGTACTTAGTGTTACAACTGTATATATAATCGTTGTGCTCATAAATCAGCCAATTTCTTCAATTTCGAATTTGAAAAACCTTTTTAAATAATGACGGGAAAAATATAATATTATATAGTATGGTACTAAAACCAATAAAGAAATAATCCCACTGATCCCTTCACTGCCAGTGATTTCCAGTGAGATGATTAAAGTCGCCAATAAAATAATGAAAGGAAGTACGTAACCAAGGAACAAGGCACTAAATCCTGAAGACTCTTTAAAAAGGATGGTGACTTGCTGCCCTGGGATGTAGCTTTTACTAAATTCCGTAATCTCAATTTCTTTTTCTTCCATATCAGAAACTGTACAGGCATTATTTGCGTGGCAGGCAGAACAAGCCGACTGGTTAATTATTGAAACCAATAGGGATTTATCTTTTACCTCCTTCACAAATCCGGGGTGCTTAACCACCTTTGAATCTTTCCTACCCATAACTATCGTTTTCGGGATGCAAATCTAGTTATTTAGACAAATAAATTATATAATAAAATCTAATTTTCAATAATATTTTGTTATTTAGAAAAATTCTAGGTTAATATTGTTAGGTAAACTTCATAGATATGAATACTGCTTTCTAACCTGAATAATTCACAAATTGTCCTATTGCGAAGGCAAAAAATCTGGTTTATACGCAATTTTGGTGATATAATGCCTGCCTTCGTTTAGAAGTTGTTTCGAGAGTTCAACTTTCCCACTTAGTAGGGTATATTCTTCGGGGGGGGGGCGGCGGCTTCGGCTTTAAAACACGATTTAAACCTTGAGAGCAAGAGGTTTATTTTGTCGGCAAAATCGCTAAACATATCAGATTAAAGTAAAGTAAAGTAAAGTAAAATAATATAAATCAAAGAAATGAATGGTAAACAAAGGATTAATGCAGCTCTAAAAGGTGAATGGCCGGATAAAAGGCCTGTGTTACTTCATAACTTCTTAATGGCAGCTAAAGAATATGGAGTGTCAATGAAAGCTTACCGGGAAGACCCGGAAGTTATTGCAAAAGTCCATATCCATGCAGTAGAAAAATATGGGTTGGATGGTGTTTTAATTGATATTGACACGGCAACATTGGCAGGGGCTGTGGGTGTTCCTGTGGATTTTCCTGAGAATGACCCTGCCAGGGTGCATAAACCGGCTATTTCTTCGCTTGAAATGGTTAAGGATTTGGAACCTGTTGATATTTCTAAGAACGAGCGTATTCAGATATGGCTCGAGGCTTGCCGTATTATTAAGGAGCATTACGGCAATGAAAAGTTTATCAGGGGCAATTGCGACCAGGCTCCTTTTTCGTTGGCCAGCATGATGCGTACCCCTGCAGAATGGATGATGGATTTAATGATGGGGGATGAACTGGTATTTAAACTGCTTGATTTTTGTACCGATGCAACCTGCCAGTTTATTCAATTAATGGCTCAAACCGGGGTTGACATGGTCTCAAACGGCGACAGTCCTGCCGGGCCCGATATGATTTCGCCGGATATGTATAAAATGTTTGCCTTCCCTTACGAGAAGAAAGTAGTGGATGAGGCACATAAATTGGGTAAGCTTTACACGCTGCATATTTGTGGCAATACCGACATTATTTTGGATAAAATGATAGCAATGGGGTCTGATTCCATTGAGCTTGATTATAAAACCAATATTCAGCTGGTTAACGATATTTGTGGCAAAGCAAAAGTTACATTCAGCGGCAATATTGACCCTTCGGGTGTTATAGCATTTGGGACACCGGAAATGGTGGCTGAAAAGGCAGAAGAATTATTAGGTGTATATAAAGATAACCCGCGTTTTATAATGAATGCCGGTTGTGCTATTCCCGGGGAAACACCCTCAGAGAATATTAAAAAACTGGTTGAGGTAACCAGAAATTATTAGTTAGTCTCTGTACGAAAATCCCCCCTTTTGGATATTCCCTCTTTTTGGTTAAAAATCCCCATCTTTATAGTTTGAAAAATAAGGTTAGCATGGAAAAAAAGTTAAAAGCTTTCGGGCGGTTGTTGGAAATAATGGACGAACTCAGGGAAAAATGCCCCTGGGATAAGGAACAGACATTGGAGTCGTTGCGGAGGCTGACCATAGAGGAGGCCTATGAACTGGGTGACTCTATCCTTCATGGCGATTTGCAGGGGATTAAGGAAGAGTTGGGCGACCTGATGCTCCATATTGTTTTTTATGCCAAAATAGGTTCTGAAAAAGGTGCTTTCGATATTGGCGATGTATTAGAAAGCATCAATAAGAAACTGGTTTACAGGCATCCGCATGTTTTTGGCGGTGTTAATGTTGAAAATGCACGCGAGGTAGAAGAAAACTGGGAAGCTTTAAAATTAAAAGAAAATGGCGGCAACAAAAGGGTTTTAGAGGGTGTCCCTGCCTCGTTGCCTGCATTGGTGAAAGCCAACCGTATCCAGGAAAAAGCCAGTGGGGTAGGCTTCGACTGGGAATACCGCGAGCAGGTTTGGGGTAAAGTGCAGGAAGAGGTAACCGAATTGCAGGAAGAGATAAATAATGTGGACGAAGATAAGATAGAAGCCGAGTTTGGCGACCTGTTTTTTGCCCTTGTAAACGCAGCCAGGTTATACGGGGTCGACCCCGAGGCGGCACTGGAGCGTACCAACCTGAAATTTATTAAGCGGTTTAATTACCTCGAGGGCGAAACACTCCAAAAAGGCAAAGGCCTGAAAGATATGCCGCTTGCCGAAATGGATAAAATTTGGGGAGAAGCAAAAAAAAGGGAGTAGCGGCCAGTTAGCCGTGTCGATATCTTATAAAGCTTGTAGCTTGAGGCTTGTAGCTTGAGGCTCATATTAATAGTATAATCCTGTGAAAAAAATAATTTTAAATATTACCCTGTTTCTTATAATCCTTGATGTTGGGGGGCAGGTTGATTCGGTAAGGTTGAACAGCCAATACCTGAAACATTACGGGACTGACACCCGTGATATTGTTATTGCTCCGGTAAAGTGGGGTAAAAAAGATTTTATGCGGTTTGGGCTGTTTGCTGCAACAACCACCGCTTTGGTATTTGCCGACCAGCCTGTCGGTGATTTTTTTCAACGGCAGCGTTCAGGGCGGATGGATAAAATAGTAGATGGTTTTTTCGACCCGCTTGGAAGTAAATATTCAGTGGCATTGGGTGGCGTGTTTTATTTAGTAGGGGGAATAGGTAAGAATAGCAGGATGCGTTCAACCGGTTTGCTCGTGATTGAGAGTTACCTGGCCAGTGGGTTTTTAGTGAATATTGCGAAAAGAGCCATTGGCAGGCAACGCCCGGATAAATGGGGTATCAATACACCTTATGGCTGGAATGGCCCTTTTCAGGGGACGAGTTTCCCTTCGGGGCATACAACCTCTGCATTTTCGGTGGCAACCATTTTCGCATTGCAATATAAAGATACAAAATGGGTTCCGCTCGTTGCATACGGCCTTGCGGGGCTCGCAGGCATTTCGCGGGTATATGAAAACCGCCATTGGGCAAGCGATGTGTTTGCAGGTGCAATATTGGGTACCGTTATAGGGAGGTATATCTATAAGGCACACTCTAAAAATCAACTGATGGTTGTGCCTGTTACTCAAAACGGGTTAACCGGATTAAAGGTATTTGTTAAAATTTAGACAGCTTCTAAGAATAAATATTTTGAAAAAGAAGAGGTATTGACTAAGAAAGTCGGGATAGAATCGAAAGACACGCTAAAAACAGAGTATAAAACCTACACTGCAAAGCTAAAGGTTTTTACCGACAAAGTTTCCTCCAGGGGGCTGCTGGATGTGAAGATTATTGATTTCGCTTCGAACAAACTGCTTGCCGATGATAAAATCCCGGGAGAATTTGCCTGGGTAAATGACTATGCCATATTTGTTGGCGACAAAGAGGCTTTGGATAAGAATCAGCTGGCACTGGCAAAGAGGAAAGCTATGCCACTACCATCGGCACAAGGCCTTTTTATAGAGTTCACCAAGCCCATGTACAGCCGGTTAACGGCTAAGCTGAGGCGTTTCTTCAAGCGGTACGGTTAGCCTTTAGGCATAGCATTGAACCTGGCAAGGCCTCCGGTCGATGTTTCACGGTATTGGCTCTGCAGGTCTTTGCCGGTTTTATACATGGTTTCGACCACTTCATCGAAGCTTATACGGTGGCGGCCGTCAGACATCAGCGAGTATGTATTATGCGCCAGTGCGCGCTCTGCGGCAAAAGCATTCCGTTCTATGCAAGGTATCTGTACCAGCCCGGCTACCGGGTCGCAGGTTAATCCCAGGTGGTGTTCGAGCCCCATCTCGGCCGAGTACTCAATCTGGTTGATTGTGCCACCCATAAGCTGCGTTGCTACACCCGATGCCATTGCACAGGCAGTGCCGACTTCTCCCTGGCAACCTACCTCGGCTCCCGAAATAGAGGCATTTGTTTTTACCAGGTTCCCAATTAACCCCGATGTAGCAAGAGCTTTCAAGATAGCCTTATTGTCAACTTTATAAACTTTTTTGAAATAATATAAAACTGCCGGGAGGACACCGCTTGCACCGCAGGTAGGTGCAGCTACAATCAGCCCCCCCGATGCATTTTCTTCAGAAACGGCAAGGGAGTAAGCAAAAATCTCAGACCTGCGCTTGAAAGGGCCTGCAAAATTCGGAGCCCGCATAATAAATGAATTGGCTTTCCGCGGAAGTTTCAGGGAGCCGGGAAGCAACCCGTCTTTGTTTAACCCACGTTTTATGCAGCCTTGCATTATATCCCAGATATCAGATAAAAATTCCCATATCTCAGCCCCCTCAACAGATTCTACATATTCCCAAAGTTGCATGCCATTTTGGTTACACCATTTTAGTATGGCGTCCATGCTTTGCAGGCCGTAAATTGTTTTAGTTTCCTGCTCCGTATTATCATCAGTTACTGTCCCGCCGCCAACACTATAAGCAGTCCATTCGGCAACAACCTCCCCCGATGTGCCGAGTGCTTCCAGTTTTAAGGCATTCGGGTGTTTTGGCAGGAATACCTCAGGCTCCCATAATAGTTCCAGGTTCTTCCCTTTAAAAGTATCTTCAATGGCAACTTCAGTCAGGTGCCCCTTGCCGGTAGCTGCCAGGCTGCCAAATAAGGTTACCCTGAAATTGTTTATACCCTTATTTTTTGAAAGGAACTTTTCTGCCGCTTTTTTTGGACCCATCGTGTGGCTGCTTGACGGGCCGTGCCCAATCTTATATATTTCTCTGATTGATTCCATCATGTAAATTATTGGTGCAAATTTGGAATAAATAATCGGATAGGAGGTAGTTTGTATTGAAATAGTTCAATTCTTTTTTGCATATTTGAGGTGAAGAGGTGGTATTGATGAATAATAATAGTTGTTTTTTTCAAAAATATATTGGCGGGATTATTTGTTATTAGGTTTAACATATCTTTTATATATCAATTCCATAAGGGATTCCAAAGGTAAGGATTTTGCATTAAAGGCACTAATGCCGTGCCACGCATAAAGTGGCGCACCAGGTATCGTTCTTTTCTGTTCCCCCTTCGCAATAAAAAGGCTCACGTAGCTACGGCTATGCTTATTTTTTCTTATTTTGGGGAAACAAAAAAATAACTTCAACTAATACATCATTTTACACATGGCACGACACTAAAACATAAATAAGCTTAGGAATGAAAATATTGGGACAATTGCAACCACAGCCACTTTGGGGCTATTTTGAAGAAATATGCCAGGTTCCGCGGCCTTCAAAAAAAGAAGGGGAAATTATAAAATATATGGTTGGTTTTGCCAGGGCGAATCACCTGCAGGTGAAAACAGACGCTTCGGGGAATGTGCTGATCACAAAGCCGGCAGCGAAGGGTAGGGAAGGGGCTCCTGTGGTGGTTCTGCAATCGCACCTGGATATGGTAGGTGAAAAAAACAGCGGCAAAATACATGATTTTGAAAAAGACCCCATTGAACTTATTGTTGAAGGCGGGTGGGTAACGGCCAACGGAACAACGCTTGGTGCTGATTGTGGGATTGGTATGGCTGCTTCGATGGCAGTTCTGACATCAACCGGCATTAAACACGGCCCCATTGAATGCCTTTTTACAGTGGATGAAGAAACAGGCTTGTCGGGTGCATTTGCCCTGCAACAGGGGTTCTTAAGCGGCGGTATCCTGCTGAACCTTGACTCGGAAGATGAAGGAGAACTATTTATCGGTTGTGCCGGGGGCATTGATACGGTTGCCGGTATTCCATATCAAAAAGAGCCGGTGCCTGCCGGCTCAATTGCTGTAAAATTGTCGGTTACAGGGCTTTTGGGTGGCCATTCGGGCGATGATATCCATAAAGGAAGGGGCAATGCCAACAAAATTTTGAACAGGTTTATCCATGAAGCGTCTGAGGACTATTCTATTGGTTTGGCCGGATTCAACGGGGGCAACCTTCGTAATGCTATTGCTCGTGAGGCTTTTGCAATTGTTGTTGTACCTGCCTCCGAAAAAGGGGGGCTTATTGGCGATTTTAATAAATTTGCAGTAAAAGTGGCATTTGAATATGAAAAAACAGACCCAAGCCTGAAATTATCGTTCGGGGAAGTCGAATTGCCCGGGTTTATTATGGATACAAAAAGCCGCGATACGTTGTTGAATGCCTTGTCGGCCTGCCCGCATGGGGTACTTGAAATGAGCAGCCGCATGGAGGGGATGGTGGAAACTTCGTCTAATCTTGCTTCAGTGAAATTTGAGGGTGCAAATGAAGTATTGATAACTACCAGCCAGCGGAGCGAAATAGAAAGCCGGAAATATATGGCTGCACAAATGACGGCTTCGGTTTTTCATTTGGCAGGTGCAAAGGTCAGCCATTCGGATGGTTATCCGGGGTGGACTCCCAATACCGGGTCAAAGATTTTAAATATAGCCGTTGACTCCTATAAAAGGCTTTTTGGGAATGAGCCTGTTGTACGGTCTATCCATGCAGGGCTCGAGTGTGGCTTATTCCTCGAAAAATACCCGGGGTTGGATATGGTTTCATTCGGCCCGACTATCCTGGGCGCACATTCGCCCGATGAACGGATCAATATCGAAAGCACCAAAAAGTTTTGGAAACACCTGGTCGATATCCTGGAGAATATAAGCTGACTTATAAATTCACTTTACCTTAGTCATCGTCATCACCATTGTCGTCGCCCATGTTTTCGGCAATGTAGTCAATCTCTGAATATTTGCCTTCAAATTCATTCTTAACGACTTCTTTTAGCATCCCGTCATTATCGTAATCATCATCGTCCTCAATAAGTTGCAGGGCTTCGGAAACAGTCATTCTGACAAGGTAATATTTCTCATCTGTTTCAAAGGGGAGGGCACTAACCAGCTTACCTTTCCTATCAGTAAAAGAAATCAAGTCTTCACTAAATCCATAGGGGTAAACCAGTTTAATTTGCTCCTGGAGCTCAGTGCTGAGTTTCTCAAAATCTTTAATCACCCTGGGTTTTTGCTGATCCATTTCTTATATTTTAAATAAGTTTATCAGGTTTTTTTAATTTCGGGTGAAATATAATTGAAATGTTTTATAATTCCAGCCTGAAGGCTGTATAAAATTTAAACAGGATGGATACTCATGGCACAACCGGTTATTTTTGATGTTAATCCCGGGTATTTATATTTACCTCTAATCATTGCCTGCCCATAAAGTCCGGCCTTTTTGTTACGCTTCCCTTTCCTGCCCGGCAATTATTTTGGGCGATGCCTGCCGGTTGGATACCCCTATACTGATGTCAGTACCCTTTACCATTAAGGCTTTGGACAACGGATTTTTCCCATTTTTCCAGTTGGGATAGCATAGAATTAACCTTCCCTTCTTCAATTTTCGACAAATCATTTTGCTCCATTGAATCTTTCTCAAGGTTGTACAATTCCAGTCTTATTTCGCCGGACTCTCCTTGTATCCTGTGCAGTTTAAAGGGCCAGTCGAGCCATGCGGCATGGCCAGGGAAAGAGTCTTCCGGGTATTGGGTGGTAATATCCCCTGCATTTAAATCCAGCATGGATGAATCAATAATTGTTTTCCCCTCTTCCTGGGCTTTCAACAGGCGGGGCATCCATTTATAACCGGGGACTTTCCTGCCACCGGCTGCATATTGCCAGAATCCCATTGGCTTGGTACGCGTATCCATTTTATTGTCAATTACAGGGGTAAGGCTGATCCCGTCCAGGACAGGCTGGTTTTTAATTTTTACTCCGGCGGCCTCAAGCAGTGTTGGGTATATGTCGAAGGTGTTGGCGGGTATATTTGTAATACCCGGTTGCGTAATATGTGCAGGCCATTCAATGATAGCCGGTACGCGCAGCCCCCCTTCGTAGATTTGCCCTTTATGCCCGCGCCCGCCTGTAGACCCGACTTTGGGTAGCCCGCCATTGTCGCTGCAATACCAGAGGATGGTATTGTCTTTTATCCCCAAATCTTTCAGCTCTTGCCTGAGTTTCCCCATGGCGTAGTCTATGCCGGTAATTTCACCATAAAAATTTTGTAATTCCGGCTCCTGCCCCTGATAGAGTGCCCTGTTATGTGCAGTGGCCCTGTGCGGGCTGTGTGGCGAGCCAAACCAGATTACCGTAAAAAATGGTTGCTTTGAGTGGGCATGTTTACGGATAAATCCGATAGCTGCATCAACAGTAACCGTAGAACTCTCCCCGTGTGTTTGGACGGCTGCCCCCTTGTGGCTTAAGATTGCATCATTATCATAGTAATTGGGCGCTGACAACCACTCGTCAAAACCACTGGCTCCGGGATTGACAGGGCTTCCAATTTGAACGGACCCAAGGTGCCACTTGCCAAAATGCCCTGTAACGTAGCCGGCAGTTTTTAAAGCCTCGGCAATGGTTACCTCCTGTGGGCGGAGTGTATAGCCCCAGCTAAAACAACCAAAACGGTTGGGGTGGCGGCCTGTCATCACGCTTCCGCGTGTAGGGGAGCAGACAGGCGCTGCTGCATAAAAATGATTGAA
>UOEP01000022.1_pt1 | contig 9300 bp, 7 predicted proteins | sample 1989931 | NCBI WGS metagenome assembly UOEP01 (sample SAMEA4712198, study PRJEB27164) | hydrothermal vent metagenome | biome: marine basaltic hydrothermal vent biome; feature: marine hydrothermal vent; material: mineral | place: Pacific Ocean | collected 2011-06-14/2011-07-23 | depth 1691 m
AGGGGTGAAATATTAATACAACATGCCATAAACCTGCTTCAACCTGTTTGCAAATCTATCTTAGTAAGTTCGAATAACCAGGGGTACGGAAAATTTGGCTGCCCTGTAGTCACTGACGAAATACTGAACTGTGGACCTCTTGGAGGTATCTATTCAGCCCTTAAAAAAAGCACAACCGACTGGAGTTTTGTGATAAGTGTCGATTGCCCTTTTGTGACAAAGGAGTTTATCTATTTCCTCTCTTCGGAAGTTAAGGAATCCGATTGCCTCATCCCAAAACATTCATCGGGGCTGGAACCATTGGTCGCATTTTACCATAAAAAAAGTATCGCAATGATGGAGGTATCCATTATGGGTGGCGACTTTAAAGTGCATAATTTCATCGAAAATGCAGATTCAAAAATAATTGATGTACAGGATTATGTAGTCCAAAACCCACAACTCTTTAAAAACCTCAACTCGCAGGAAGATTTGCTCGCATACCCGTAGGGCTTAGGGTTGCCCGGATTACGGTTAGTTATTTGAAATAATTAATGTCGTGGGAGTTTCAGAGACTTTATATTGCCGTAAGGATTCCGGAGCCGGCCCTTCCGTAGGATACCCGCCCAGTAGGATAAATTTAGACTTACAACAAGGGCATTCCGCAACGATATCGTGGCCTTTGCTTTCAACCTTACATGACAGGCTAACCTCATTAGGGCAGGTAACATCATATACATAATGGGCACCTTGTTCCGCACAATAAACAATAATACCACCATAACCAACTCCGGGAATAAAAGTAGACACACCCGGAATATTCAAACTACTGTTCCCCGGTTTGGTCAAATCAATACTAAAATAGAATGTTACCGAGGGAATTATCGATTCCTGCTTTTTGTCGCATGATACCCCCACAGTTAAAAAAATCAGCAAAAAGATAAAATACTTACTTAATCGTTTAATCATCTCCGGCATTTTATGTATTTTTACTAAAAACTGTAAAATTAGGTAATTTATTGTAAGAGCTCGATTTAATTAAGAATAATGGAAGACTATATTGTCATATTATTAATACTCGTTTTTACCGTTGTCGGCGGGTTAGCCCAATTGAAAAAGAAAAAAAACCTGCCCGTTGCAAACAATGCCGGTAGCGATGACTCGGAGACTCCTGATTTTTGGGCAACCCTGCTTGGCGAGCAAGGTATGCACCAAAACCAGGCTGCATACGGACAGGCAGCATACGAACAGGACTCAAAAGAGGCAGAGCAAAAGGAGGAAGTAACTCCAAAGCCAATGCATACGGAGCGATTTTCTTCGATTAGGAAGCGAAAAATGAAGCAGTCTGATGTTATCAGGCAGTCTGAAATTGGGGGAGAGGAAAATAAAGAATCCCTATTGGCTGATTTTTCGCTCCGCAAAGCGGTAATATATTCTATAATAATAAATAGGAAATATAATTAGGGTTTATTGTAAAACATTCATTGCGATTGTTTTTTTGATTCATCGTATATTTTTTTTGGATAAAATATATAAATTTGCACAGAAGGAAGAGTCCCGGTTCGGCAGGGATTCTTCTTGTTTTTAATATATAGTTGAAAAAAAAATTGGAGGAAATTATAATGTCACAGGCAATTTACGTAACCCAGGAAGGGTTAAAAAAGCTAAAAGAGGAACTGGATTACCTGCTGAATGTCGAACGCCCGGCAATTTCAAAGCAAATAGGCGAGGCAATTGAAAAAGGCGACATATCCGAGAATGCAGAATATGATGCGGCAAAAGATGCCCAGGGCATGTTGGAAGCAAAAATTGCCATCCTTCAGAATAAAGTCGCGAATGCACGAATCCTGGATGAATCAAAAATTAATACCGACCAGGTGCAGATACTCAATAAAGTAACCATTAAGAATACAAAAAACAATGCTATAATGGTGTATACGATTGTCCCTGATAGCGAAGCTAATTTAAAAGAGAATAAAATCTCTATCAGTTCACCAATCGCCAAGGGGTTAGTGGGGAAAAGGGTAGGAGAGAAGGTTGAAATAAAAGTCCCTTCAGGAGTTATCCCTTTTGAAATAATTGATATTTCGGTATAAAAATAAAACAGTTATGTCCAGCATATTCACTAAGATCATCAACGGAGAGATACCCTCATATAAAGTGGCTGAAGACGAAAAATTTTATGCCTTCCTCGACATTTTCCCTGTTGCAAAAGGGCATACTCTGGTTATTCCTAAAAAAGAGGTTGATTACCTTTTCGACCTGGATGAAGAGACATACACCGGGCTGCATCTTTTTGCCAAAAAGGTAGCCGAAGGGTTAAAAAAAGTTATTCCCTGCAAGAAAGTCGGGGTCCTGGTACTGGGACTGGAAGTACCACATGCGCACATCCACCTTGTCCCCATGCAAACAGAAGCAGATTTGCTAAACTTCTCAAAGAAATTATCGTTTTCCCCAGATGAATTTGCTGAAATCCAGGAAACTATAGCCAGGAATATTAAAGAATAGTACCTGACAACATTTTCCCGGCCGGACAGCCCCGGGTTTTTTATTCTTTTTTATTAACAACGTCAATTTAAAACCCCGGATTTCCTTAATTTTAAAATGATAAGAATACAGTATTAAAAGGACAATACGATGGTGCCATTTACGCATTTACATGTTCATTCACAATACTCAATCCTTGATGGTGCAGCCAGTATCGAGGGGTTGGTTACCAAGGCCAGGCGCGATGGGATGAAAGCCCTTGCACTTACCGACCATGGTACAATGTTTGGTATAAAAGAGTTCCATAACTCCTGCATAAAACACGGGGTGAAACCTATTCTTGGATGCGAAACCTATGTCGCAGTACGTACCATGCACGACAAAAAAGATAAGGTAGACCGGGCAGGCCACCACCTTATTTTACTGGCAAAAAACAAAACAGGGTATAAAAACCTGGTAAAATTAGTTTCGGCAGCAAATACCGAAGGGTTTTATTATAAACCCAGGATTGATAAAGCCTTACTTGAGAAATACAGCGAAGGCCTGATTGTGTCAAGTGCCTGCCTGGGCGGAGAGATTCCCCAAAAAATAATGAATAATAATGACAAGGAGCTGGAAGAGGCAATCTCATGGTTTAAATCAGTTTTTGCCGATGACTTCTACCTTGAACTAATGCGGCACCCCTCGGAACTGCCCGAGCAGCGTGCCGATGTGTACGACCGTCAGGTTGTGGTGAATAAAAGGCTACTGGAACTGGCCGGGTTACACCAGGTCAAGGTAATTGCAACCAACGATATCCATTTTATAAATGCTGAAGATGCCGATGCCCACGACTTATTGATCTGCCTGAATACAGGTAAAGATGTGGACGACCCGAAACGAATGCGGTATACTAAACAGGAGTGGTTTAAAACTCAGGCAGAAATGAACGAGCTTTTTGCCGATTTGCCTGATTCCCTTTCCAATACGGCCGAAGTTGTTGAGAAAGTCGAAACCTTTGAATTGAATGCCTCTCCTGTCATGCCTGTTTTCCCGATACCTGAAAGTTTTGGTACCGAACAGCAGTTCAAAGAAAAATATTCAGGAGAAATGCTGCTGAAAGAGTTTGGGCAGGAGATATTCGACAAAGTGGGGGGGTATGAAAAGGTGTTGCGCATTAAACTCGAGGCCGACTACCTACGCTATTTAACGTTTGAAGGGGCAAAAAAAAGGTATGGCGACCCGGTTCCTGAAGACGTTTGTACAAGGCTTGACTTTGAGCTGGATACGATTAAAAAGATGGGGTATCCCGGTTATTTCCTGATAACCCAGGATTTTATCAATGAAGCACGCAGGATGAATGTTTTGGTTGGGCCCGGGCGCGGCTCCGCAGCAGGTGCAGCCGTCTCTTACTGTGTGGGGATCACCAATATCGACCCAATTAAATACAACCTTCTTTTTGAGCGTTTCCTGAATCCTGACAGGGTTTCGTTGCCCGATGTCGATATAGACTTTGACGATGACGGCAGGCAATTGGTGCTTGACTGGGTAACAAAAAAATACGGGTACGATAAAGTGGCCCATATTTGCACCTTCGGGACTATGGCAACCAAAATGGCGATCAAGGATGTTGCACGGGTATTGAAACTGCCGCTTCCCGAAGCTAACCGGTTGGCAAAGTTGGTGCCCGATGCACCAAAAATGACATTCCAAAAAGCATTTAAAGCCAGCCCGGAACTAAAAAAAGAAAAAGACTCCAGCAATCCGTTAATTGCAAAAACAATAAAACTTGCAGAAATCCTCGAAGGGTCGGTACGGCAAACAGGCGTTCATGCCTGTGGGATTATAATCAGCCGCAACCCGCTTGACGACCACCTCCCGTTAATGCCTACCAAAGATGAGGATATACTTACTACGCAATACGATGGGCATTTTGTTGAAGATATCGGGTTGCTGAAAATGGACTTCCTGGGATTGAAAACATTGTCGATAATCAAGGAAACATTAGAGAATATTAAACTCTCAAAAGGGGTCGAGATAGATATTGATAATATCCCGTGGGACGATGAGAAAACGTATAAGCTTTTCAGCCATGGGGAAACAACCGCCATTTTCCAGTTTGAATCGGATGGGATGAAAAAGCATTTACGTGAACTGAAGCCCAACCGGTTTGAAGATTTGGTAGCGATGAATGCCCTCTACAGGCCCGGGCCAATGGAGTATATCCCCGATTACATTGCCCGGAAGCATAAAAGGCAGAAAGTAGAATACGATTTACCCATGATGGAAACTTACCTGAACGAAACCTATGGGATTACTGTGTTCCAGGAACAGGTGATGCTTCTGTCCAGGTTGCTGGCGAATTTTACACGGGGCGATTCAGATACCCTGAGGAAAGCAATGGGTAAAAAGATTACGTCCCTGATGGGCAATCTGAAAAAGAAATTTATAGAAGGGTGCAAAGCTAACGAACAGTTTGTTGCCGAATGTGCAGAAAAACAAAAAGACCCTGAAGATATAATCGAAAAAATATGGAAAGACTGGGAAGCATTTGCATCATACGCCTTTAATAAATCACATTCGGTTTGTTATGCCTATATTGCCTATCAAACAGCTTACCTGAAAGCACACTACCCCGCCGAGTTCATGGCTGCCAACTTAAGCCGGAACCTGAACAATATTACAGATATTACAAAATTTATGAAGGAATGCAACCGCATGAAACTAAATGTGTTTGGCCCGGATGTGAGAGAAAGCTATGTGAAATTTACTGTAAACAAGAACGGAGACATCCGCTTTGGGCTTGCTGCCGTTAAAGGAGTCGGGCAGGGAGCCGTACTGGAAATTATTAAAGCGCGTGAGAAAAAAGGGGAGTTCACAGATATTTTCGATTTTGTTGAGAAAGTAAACCTGCAAACGGTAAACAAGAAGAACCTTGAAGCTTTGGCAATGTCGGGGGCATTCGATGGCTTTGGCAATATAAAACGCAGCCAGTTTTTTGCAGGCGAAGATGAACATGATTCTACATTTATCGAAAAACTTATCCGGTACGGGAATAAAATACAAAGTGAAAGCCAGTCGATGCAGCAAAGCTTATTTGGGGCTACAGATACAGCTTCAATTGTAAGGAAGCCGGAAATCCCGGATATTGAAGAGTGGGCAAATATTATATTATTGGAAAAAGAAAAAAGCCTGGTTGGAATTTACCTTACTTCCCACCCCCTGGATGATTACAAATTTGAAATTGAGAATTTTTGTTCAAAAGGGGTTAGCCTCAAAGAAATTAATAACGATATAGAATTGTACAAAGGCCGGGAACTCACTTTTGCCGGAATGGTGACCGATGCCCGGGAGGCAGTATCGAAAAAAGGGACGCCGTACAGTATTTTAACATTGACCGACTACACCGACTCTTATTCGTTTTACTTTTTCACCAATGACTATGTGAATTTTGGGAAATTCTGTAAAACAGGCTTATTCCTGTTGGTAAAAGGTAAAGTGCAGCAAAAATACAAACAGGAAACATACGAATTTAAAGTATTCCATATAGAGTTGCTGTCGCAGGTCAGGGAAAATTATGTTAAAAGCGTAACAATCAATATCCCCCTTGATAAAATCAATAAATCGGTCATCGAAGAAATTGAAAATTATGCCAACAACAATAAAGGCAAATCTTTGTTAAGGTTTTGTGTGACCGACCCTGAGGATAAACGTCAGGTTCAAATGTTTTCCAGGAATACCAAAATCAGTATAAACAATGAGTTTTTTAAATTTATTGAAAACAATCCGGGGATGGCATACCGTATTAATTAAGGATGTATTATTTTTGAGATTCGATATATTAACATTTTTTAAAAAAAATTATGGCTTTAGAAATAACAGATTCTAACTTCGAGGAATTAGTAGTAAATTCAGGCAAACCGGTAATGATCGATTTTTGGGCAATTTGGTGTGGCCCATGCAGGATGGTTGCCCCTATCGTTGAGGAAATGTCAGGCGAGTATGAAGGGAGGGCAATAATTGGGAAGGTAGATGTTGACTCGAATCCTGGCGTGGCACAAAAGTATGGAATCAGGAATATCCCAACGATCCTTTTCCTGAAAAACGGGGAAATTGTAGACAAGCAGGTTGGTGCTGTCCCAAAACAGGTACTCGCCGGGAAATTGGATGCGCTACTATAATCGTTGGCAGGAATAATCCCATCAATTTTTTTATTCTGCAATTGTATTAGTTTTTGATTCTTTTAAATACCATTTTTGAAGAGTATATTCAATAAAGAACAATTTCATCAATACGACAATCTGGAACTGATTGCCCGTGAGGTAGTTGAAGGGTTTATAACCGGATTGCACCGTAGCCCTTTCCATGGGTTCTCGGTTGAATTTGCCGAGCACCGACTGTACAACCAGGGGGAATCGACAAAACATGTCGATTGGAAATTATTTGCCCGCACCGATAAATTATTTATTAAACAATACGAAGAGGAAACCAACCTTCGCTGCCAGCTGGTCATCGATACCTCTTCTTCCATGCTTTTCCCTTACTCAAAAGGCAAAAAACAATTACAGAACAAACTTGTATTTTCAGTTTACAGTGCTGCGGCACTTACTTATTTATTGCGGAAACAGCGCGATGCAGTCGGGTTGACCCTGTTTTCCAATGAAATAGAATTTCATTCCGATGCACGCCTCTCATCGGTCCATGCAGAGGTGATGTTCGGGAAACTCTCAGAATTAATCCAACCCGAGAATTTTAAACTTCGTAAAAAAACCAATACCGTAAAAGCCCTGCACCAGATAGCCGAAAATATTCACAAACGCTCGTTGGTAATTATTTTTAGTGATATGTTGAGCAACGATAAGGGTAATGAACTGTTTTCGGCACTACAGCACCTTATATATAATAAACACGATGTAATCCTGTTCCACATTACCGACCATAAACAGGAAAGGGACTTTGATTTTGCCAGCCGCCCTCACCGGTTTATCGACCTGGAAACCGGGCACCAGGTAAAGTTTAACCCGCACGAGGTGAAAAACCATTACAAAAAAGCCGTACACAACTATTTTGAAGAGCTTAAGGTTAAATGCGGGCAGTACAATATTGACTTAGCCGAAGCCGATATTAATAAGGACTTTAACCAGGTACTATTTGCATACCTTGTAAAAAGGAAACGGTTGTTCTAAGAAGCTGCCTAGATTTTGTTTTTTAGAATTATTAGGCAGCTTATAAGATAAACAAATCCCCTCCCTGATTTTTTTCATCATCGATTCCATCTTTTCCCTTGAAATTCCCTACTTTTATTACTTGTTAAACCAACACACAAATACACATGCTGGTAAAAACCTTCGGAAGCGCAGTTTTCGGCATTGATGCTACCACAATCACTATTGAAGTTGATGTAACCCAGGGGATAAAATATATGCTCGTTGGCCTCCCCGACAATGCTGTAAAAGAGAGTCAGCAACGTATTGAGTCGGCACTGCGCCTTAACGGGTATAAATGGCCAAGATACAAAATTGTAATCAACATGGCTCCGGCCGATATCCGAAAAGAAGGTTCTGCTTACGACCTGCCTCTTGCAATGGGGATTCTGGCTGCTTCAGGCCATCTGAATGTTGAAAAACTTGAACGGTATGTAATTATGGGCGAACTGTCGCTTGATGGGACTTTACAACCCACACAAGGAGTATTGCCCATCGCTATTAATGCACGGAAAGAGGGTTTCGAAGGTTTTATCCTGCCGAAGCAGAATGCCAAAGAAGCTGCTGTAGTCGACCGTTTAAAAATATTCGGCGTTGAGAATATAAGAGAGGTCATTGATTTTTTTAATGGCGACTCGGAACCGGAACAAACCATTGTAGATACACGCGCAGAATTCATGGCAAAAGTGGGCAATGCCGAGCTGGATTTTTCGGACGTAAAAGGGCAGGAGAATGTTAAAAGGGCATTGGAAATTGCAGCAGCAGGAAGCCATAATATTATTCTGATCGGCCCTCCGGGGTCGGGGAAAACGATGCTGGCAAAACGGATACCCACGATTTTGCCGCCTTTCTCTTTAAAAGAAGCGCTGGAAACGACCAAGATACATTCGGTTGCAGGGAAAATAAACAAAGAGACATCGCTGATGATACAGCGCCCTTTCCGTTCGCCGCACCATACCATCAGCGATGTTGCCCTGGTTGGCGGTGGTAATTACCCGCAACCCGGAGAGATCTCCTTAGCTCATAACGGGGTGCTTTTCCTTGACGAACTTCCCGAATTCAAACGAACCGTGCTGGAGGTTATGCGCCAACCACTTGAAGACCGGAAAATTACCATCTCGAGGGCAAAATTCAGCGTAGAATACCCTGCCAGCTTTATGCTGGTGGCTTCTATGAATCCCTGCCCATGCGGTTATTACAATCATCCCTCGAAAGATTGTGTTTGCGCCCCGGGGATGGTACAGAAATACCTGAACAGGATTTCCGGCCCGCTTCTCGACCGCATTGATATCCACTTAGAGGTTGTGCCGGTGCCTTTTAATAAATTGTCCGAATTATCAACATCAGAAAATAGTGGGCAGGTTCGTGAAAGGGTTGAGAGAGCAAGGCTGGTACAGGAAAAAAGGTTCAGCAATAAAAAAGAAGTGTACGCCAATGCCCAAATGAGTTCGAAAATGATCCGGGAATTTGTTGAACTGGATAAGGAAGGAAATGACCTGATAAGAATAGCCATGGACAGGCTTGGGTTATCTGCAAGGGCGTACGACCGCATTCTGAAAGTTTCAAGGACCATTGCCGACCTCGAAGGCAGCGAACGGGTGCAAAGCCAACACCTTTCGGAAGCCATCCATTACCGTAGCCTTGACAGGGA
>UOEP01000233.1_pt1 | contig 9266 bp, 5 predicted proteins | sample 1989931 | NCBI WGS metagenome assembly UOEP01 (sample SAMEA4712198, study PRJEB27164) | hydrothermal vent metagenome | biome: marine basaltic hydrothermal vent biome; feature: marine hydrothermal vent; material: mineral | place: Pacific Ocean | collected 2011-06-14/2011-07-23 | depth 1691 m
CCCCGGGTGGGTAGGGGTTTCGCACGACACGCAGGGCTCCCGCGATATAATCCACCTCTTCAGTTACAGCAGTGCCCAGAATACTGCCGGGGTTACACTGGAATATAAAGGGGCAGTAAAAAAAGCATGGTCTATTTCACCCGGGCAGGAAGGTAAATCAATAGTGCCATTCACCACAAAAGGCGGGGTGGCAGTACTGAAAATTGCTAACTTAGGGGTGTATAAAATAATCGTTTTAGAAAAAAATTGATTTGAAAAAGAATAATAGTCGGAAAGCCCTGGTTGTACTATCACTGGTGCTTTTATACGTTTTGCCATATTTTTCTTTGGCGCAGGTATCCCAACCTGCATACAATGTAATCGAGAAACTGGGTGTTAAAGTAAGTATGCGTGACGGGGTCAGGCTATCAACAGATTTGTACCTCCCCGACTCGCCTGGCAAGTTCCCTGTTTTACTTATGCGTACTCCTTACGGGAAAGACGGGGAAGGGAGAAGGGCACATTTCTTTACCCAACGTGGCTATGCCGTTGTTATCCAGGATACACGTGGAAGGTATAACTCGGAGGGGGTCTTTGATGCTATGCAACCTGAGGCACTTGATGGGTACGACACCCAGCAATGGATAGGGGGGCAACCATGGTGTAATGGGAAGATCGGGACATTTGGCGGCTCGTATGTTGGATTTACCCAATGGATGCCGGCTCCACTTGGAAGCCCTTATTTAAAAACAATGTTCCCATCGAAGACTTTTTCAGACTTTTATAAAGAAGCGTATCAGGGAGGGGCTTTCCGTATTTTAAGGTGGAGCCCGTGGAGCTATGAGATGTCTCGTCCGTATAACGTTGACAAGTCTTTTGTGCAGAATAAGGCTGATAGTGCCTATAGGATGATACCTTTTATAGAACAAGACAAATTATTGGGATGGAAAATACCATTCCTCAGGGATTGGCTGGCACACCCGCAAAATGACCTGTACTGGGAAAGGTCAGGCGTTAGGGATAATTATACTGATATAAAAACCTCGGTATACAATGTTGGCGGATGGTTCGATAGTTTTCAGCAAGGCACCCTATACAACTTTATGAGAATGACAGCCCCGGATATCGACCCTGAGATCAGGGCTAAACAAAAACTTCTTATGGGACCATGGGTACATGGTTCGGAATCATCGGAGGTTGGGGATTTGAATTTTGGGGAAAATGCGGCCCTTGATACCAGGGAAATTGAATTGCGCTGGTTCGATAACCAGTTAAAAGGGATTGATAACGGAATCATGCAAGAACCACCGGTCAGGATATTTGTTATGGGCGAAAATGTTTGGAGGAATGAAAACGAATGGCCTTTGGCACGTACCGATTACCAGGAGTATTACTTCCATAGTAATGGGAATGCCAATACGCTTATGGGCGATGGCACCCTTGATACAAACATCCAAAAAAACGAAAGCCCGGATACCTTTGTATACAATCCTGAAAACCCGGTTATTACCCCCGGAAGAGATCAACCAATAGACCAACGGAAAGTTGAGGCAAGGGAAGACGTATTGGTGTATTCCACCGGGATAATGGAGGAAAACCTCGAAGTCACAGGCCCGGTAGAAGTTGTCTTGTATGCCTCAAGTTCGGCAGTTAATACGGATTTTACTGCCAAACTGGTCGATGTTTACCCCGATGGGAAAGCCATCCGTTTGTGTGAAGGGATTATACGGGCCAGTTTCCGCAACCCCGATGCTTCTCCGTCAACTATTAAACCTGGTAAAATCTATAAATACCATATCAGCCTTTGGGCTACCAGTAACCTGTTCAAAATCGGGCATCAGCTAAGGGTGGAAGTTTCCAGTAGCAATTTCCCAAGGTTCGACAGGAATCTGAATACAGGTATTTTCCCCGCAATTGATACAACATATATAAAAGCTACGCAAATAATATATCACAGTAAAGAATACCCATCATGTATTATTTTACCTGTAATAAATAATTGATAACGATTTTTCCTAATACTAAACTTGAGAACAAATGGAAAAGCCTAAAAGATTATTAGCCCTTGATGTTTTCCGTGGATTGACCATTGCACTGATGGTCATTGTAAACAACCCGGGCAGTTGGGATTATGTTTACCCCCCATTACTCCATTCGCATTGGAATGGCTGTACCCCTACCGACCTGGTGTTCCCGTTTTTTATGTTTATCATGGGTTCGGCTATGTGGTATTCGTTTAAAAAGTTTAACCACTCGCTTTCTAAGCCGGTAGTTGTAAAGATTTTGCGGCGTACGGTGGTTATTTTCTTAATAGGGTTGACCGTAAACATGTATGCTAAACTTAGTATAGACCTTAGCCACCTGCGGATTATGGGGGTTATGAACAGGATCGCCCTGGGCTACGGGATTGCAGCATTCATTGTACTTGGGTTGCGTATTAATTATGTAAAGATTGCTACCGGAGCCATCCTGCTGGGGTATTGGGCAATACTTGTATTTTTTGGGGGCGATGCGCCCTTCTCCTTAGAAGGCAATTTTGTCAGGGCATTTGACCTATTTGTACTGGGAGCCAACCACCTCCAGGGTTTTGAAGGGGTCGCATTCGACCAGACAGGGCTGCTGGCCTCCCTGCCCTCGGTAGCAACTGTACTTTTGGGGTATTTTGCCGGGAGGATAATTGATAAAACCAAAGACCACCCCGCTGCCGTGAAGAAACTCCTTGCTTACGGGGTTTCAGGGATAGTACTTGGGAAAGTATGGGGGCTTACCTTCCCCATTAACAAACTTTTATGGACCAGTTCGTACGTCATCTATACCGCAGGCCTTGCAATGGTGTTACTCGGGGTTTTCCTTTGGGTTATTGATATAAAAGGCTACAAAAAATGGACGCACCCGTTAAAGGTCTTTGGTATGAACCCACTTTTTTTATATGTTTTCTCGGTCTTTTTTGCTATTTCGTTACGCTTTAAAATCGCCGATTCTACAACAGGGGATATGATCTCAATAACGAAATGGTTATATACCCACTTTTTCCAGCCCCTTGCAGGAAACCTGAACGGGTCATTATTATATGCCTTGTCTTTTGGGGTTATTTGCTGGCTGTTAGGCTGGGCCATGTATCGAAAACGGATATTTATAAAAATATAGTTCAACCCCAGGTGGGTCCACCCTAAAGATCAAGAGGTTACGGCAAATAAAATTCGTGGCCTCTTTATTTTCCCCGGCTTTTATTTCCGGATAGCTATAATCTTTCCATTGTCACAATCAGATATACAACAAAGGAATTTATTGATTTCATCAAATAATGGGCGAATATAAGTCCCTTCGTTAATTTTTAGCTCCCTTACAATTGTAATCCTTTGCCCAGTGTTTTCAACCGCAAAAGAATACTCCCCATAAATAGAGGTAAGTTGTTTGCCTTTAGGTAAATATTCTACCCGGTAATTATCTGGTATCAATACACGTATAGTGTCGATGTGCAAAAACCCAAGTGGTTGATATAAATCAAGCTTCCTTTCATTAGGGATAAAACTCATAGAATTGTTGCCGAAAAAGTATTCCGGAGTAAAAATCAACCTGGCCCCAATTTTTGTTGCATACTGACTCAAACTACCCCTTACCTTAAGTGACCCCTGCGCAGTACTACCCGGCAATTCTTCAACAGAAAAATCTATTATACTTACACCCTCTGCCGAAAAGCCTTTAAGTAATGCATCTTTTTGTTCTTTTTTTGACAATCTCAACAAACCAAAAATTTCTTCAAACATATAGTCCTTAAAACTGGTATTAAGCTCAAAATCAGCACCTCCAATATTGTTTATGCTAATATCGATATTTGATACTCTTGCATTGCCGGCAGCATCGGATTTTGGCGTTCTCACCAGTTCACCTCCTCCCTGCTTAACCAATAGGGCATAGCGGTTTAAATTGCTCAAACCAATATACCCAAATGGAATATTCTGATTTGTACACTCAAGCCATATTGTGTCATTTTCAATAGGGACACAAAGGATAATATGATTGGTTTGGTTTGCACTGGCGAAATCAGGGAATTTAATCTCTTTATTTTTGCCTGACCCTATCTCAGTATAATACGATTCTATTCCGGCACATTTTAACAAAGCTTTAGTATAATTCGACAAAGCCTTACAGTCTCCATAGCCTTTCTCGTCCACTTCCATTGCACTTATAGGCTGAAAACCCCCTATACCTAACGCAATATTGATGTACCGTGTCCTGCTTTGCATGTACTTATATATTAACTCAACTTTACCCTTCTGATTCTCAATGGTGTCGGTTAATGCTTTAATGTATTTAACTGTTCCTTCTGATAAAACATCACAACCTTTAATCAGGCTATATACCCATTTACCATAGCTGTTCCACGATGAGAAGTTGCCTTTTGTTTTTTCATACACTATTTCATTTGGAGAAAGAAGAATGGATGGCATAAAATCTAAATAATTGGGAGAGAACGGCTCATATTCAATTGCTTTTAAGTTCTTAGCAGTCCATTTATATTGCCTTATTTCATCAATAATTGTATCACATAATTCAAAATCATTATTCAGTTCCAAATACCTAATGCCCCAATCTTTTGGTGTATTAAATATTAGTTCCGCTTTCTCGACTGACATATTATACCCATCCTGAGGCATCCATGTATCAAACCCGACAACGCCCTTATGCTCAATGGAATAACTATACTCAACAGTATAAGGGAAAGTTGAAATTGCCGGGGAGAACTGCTTTACACGATGGTCGCTAAATAGTGTATACCTATTATTCCCGGCATAATCATTTACGTCTTTTTTCTTTAACTTACCAAGCAATATGCCATCCTTATTGTAAAGGAAACCCTTAATGCCTGATACTTGAGAGTTCCTGTCGTAATGAATAGTCAAATCGGAGGCATGTTTTCCTTTCTGGCTAAGAATGGTTACCGCATAATGCACATTTACAGTATATTTATCAACAGAAACCCTGTTGTATATAGTGGTATGGAACCGGCAAACGGCATTAGCATCCGTTTTTAAAGAATCCGTAATATTGGAAACATTTAAGTCATTCTGGCAAAATGTAATATTTATTGTAAGAATGACGGTGGCAATGGTTGACAGCAATCTTCTCATTCAATAGATTTTAGTACAATTAACTCTTTTTGTTTATCAACCACCTTCTGATAAAAATTTTTGATAGCCATATATTCTTCCGGTAAGAAAAGTGTTTTTTTAATGGAAAACATCAGACTAAGATTAATTGTATTCCCCATCCGGTTTATATTATAAATAAATTTAGCACTATTGTCTGGCAGTTTGACAACAGCAGATTTAGGTATTTCTGAAACTTCGTAATTTTCGGGGATCGTAAATAAATAAATTTGCCTTACCGAATATGGATAATTGAACTCTACCGGGTATTCACGCTTATCCAGTTTAAAGGGGTTTTCGGAGATAAACGACCGAAATGCCGGTGAAAAGAATGCAATGTCGTTTGTTTTGTCGATATAGTTGCTTTGCGTAAATTGATATGAAATATTTACACTCTTTTTCATAGTATCTAATCCCGAGATTTTCATACCCTCAATTGTCAGATTATCATCTTGTTTATCAATTGATTCTTCATATTCATGTATGTTTTTGCATTTTTTTATTTTCTTTTTGCATTCATAGGCTGCGTAATCCTTTAGCCTCCTGTCGTTTGTCCCATATAACACAAGGCCTTTATCAATAGTAACTTTGCAAACCTCAATAGAAGAGTAAGGCCTGTAGTCTGTAAGATTTACCCAGTCGCCACCAGCCTTATTTATTATCCTCCCTTTATCATTAAGGCAGCGGATAGGTAATAAATTTATTCCGGAATAGGGGTCTGTAGCATCAAGCAGGTATGTTTTATCATATAACTGAACCATTGCTATAACATAATTAAACCTACTAATTGAAGGATGCGAGGGGTGTATTATCCCATGTTCCTGTGTGCTTAGCAACACCGGATATGCACTAAAACCCAGCTCCCTGAGTAATATTACTAAATTCAGGTTAATGTCGGCACAATTCCCGCCACCTGTTTTATAAGCTTTACTCAGCGATTCGGTAACATATTTACTTTTGTAACCATTCCATGCCAGTTTGCTCTTTATATGGTTAAAGGCACTATTCAACAGCATATAATCTTTTTGTCCGCAATTTTTAAGTATTTCCACCTCTTTTTTAAGGTGTGAAGCCTTACTTAACTCTTCTCCAAAGCTATGGCTATCTAATAAAACTTTATTTATGTCTTCCCAGCTTGTGGTATAATATTTTATTGGTGAATTTGGGAATTTAGTATATTGGAGTTCAAACTCAACTTTACTAAGGTAGTTATCTTCTGTACGCAAATATTTTTCGAGAGGGAAAGCCGGTATTTCCTTTGCATAAAAATGCAAAATGTCTTCTCTATAATTATAAGTGTTGGTATAAGTTTGCTCTTTAACAGAAGTACCCTCTGCCTTTTGATGGTAAGTTATAGTTATTTCCCCTTGCCTGCCATCGCTTTCCATTTGAATTGGGAAATACCCCCTTTGTGTTTGGTTGAAATTAAAATATTCGGGGATGCTGACATGGTATTCGCTTTGAAGTACAGGTATGTTTTTCTGAAAATACCATTGCCGCAAATTAAAATAATAGTCGGATACAATTGTATATTTTATTTCTATTATGGAGCCCTCCCGCACACTTAGCATTGCAAACTTCTCTGTGTCCCAGTACTTGCTGGTTTTTTCGGTTAAAACACCCTTTTTTTCAAGTTTTGTTTTTACAATCTTATCATTCTCCAGATTGTATGTATATGCTTTTATGTTTGTAACTCTCTCTTTATCACCGCCAGCGTCATGGTACAGCGGTATCTCAATATTAGCCCAGGAAAAGCCTTGATTGTCAACTATCTTTATTCTGAAATGCCTTGTAAAATATAACTGGAACCCTTTCCGGCTTTTTGCCATATCACTTGAACTAACCTTTGTTTGGAGATACTTAAACTCAGAAAGCCCATAATCAAAGATAAAATATGCATGGGCGTTAGAATCAATCGGGCAATATTCAGGTTCAAAGTCTGCCTTACTTATTTTGCCAAATTTTCCGGGCGCCCTTTGTGAGAAAGACATAAAAAAGATATTTGTCAATATCAAAGACAACGTAATGTTTAGAAGTGTTTTTTTGTTCATAACAAATTGTTTGAAGTTTATATCTATATGTTCAGATGTGTATCATGCTTGCAGGTACAAAGGTATGGCCTTTTATGGTTGCTATATGTGTTAACTCGTCCTGAGTTTAGTTTACACTATTTACTTCTTAATCCTATTTCAAATTTACACTTTATTTTTAATACTGAATACTGTTTACTGTTCTCAAAATCGTGGACATTTATTTGGCGAAATAAAAAATGGTGAAATAATATTGAATGATACGGGATTAATGATTGAAACCGGATGGTTGCAAATTTCAAATCGTTCACCAAGATAAAAAATCATTACCCATAGCATATTTGCAGCTGTATTTCTGCTAAGATTATTTCCAGCGATACTCAGCACGTCCCTTCAGTTCGTGTTCAATTTCCAACAGCCTGTTATATTTCGTTATTCTTTCGCCTCTGCAAGCCGAGCCGGATTTTAAGTGTCCTCCATCCATCGCAACGGCAAAATCAGCTAAAAACGTATCTTCGGTTTCTCCTGACCGGTGTGAGAGAAAATAGCGCCACCCTGCTTCTCTGCACATCCGTACTGCTTCTATTGTTTCGGTAACCGTTCCAATCTGATTTAGCTTAATTAAAGAAGAATTGGCAATCTTTTTTTCTATACCTTTTGAAATATACCTGGTATTTGTAACGAAAATGTCATCGCCGACCACTTCGATTTCATTACCGAATTTTTTTGTAAACTTTGCAAATCCATCCCAATCTCCTTCCGATAGAGGATCTTCCCAAAGGATAATCGGGTATTTTTCCAGCCAATGTGAAGCCAAATCAATTAATTCATCACTGCTCATTTTCCCTTTACCGGACCAAATTAAATCATATTCGTTATTTAAACCCGGCGATAACGAGTTTGCAGCGCTATCAATTGCAATTGATAAATCAACCCCGGGTTTGAAATTTGCCTTTTCAATCGCTTCAATTATCAATTCTATAGCATCCTCGTTACTTTCACAATTAGGAGCAAAACCACCCTCGTCCCCTACACTTGTTGCAAACCCTTTACCTTTTAATATTTTTTTAAGTGCATGAAAAGTTTCTGCAACATATCTCAGACCTTCACTAAACGAATCCGCACCGTGAGGAACGAGCATAAACTCTTGAAAATCGACACTATTGTCTGCATGTTCACCGCCATTTAAAATATTCATGCATGGTATAGGTATTCGTACGGCATCTATACCTCCTAAATATTGGTACAACGGTAAATTTAATGATGAAGCCGAAGCTTTTGCCACAGCCATGGACACTCCAAGAATTGCATTCGCTCCAAGTTTGGATTTGTTCTCCGTGCCGTCCAGCTCAATCATCGTATAATCAATCTCTTTTTGAGCCGTTGCATTCATACCGACTAAGGTTTTCGAAATTTCATCCTCAATATTACTTACAGCCTTTCTAACACCTTTCCCTCCGTACCTGCTTTCATTATCTCTAAGTTCAATAGCTTCATTTTGCCCGGTAGATGCACCCGACGGAACCGATGCGAAGGAATTGGTACCATCCTCAAGCTCCACGTATGTTCTAACAGTTGGATTGCCCCTGGAATCCAATATTTCCAATGCTGAAATTGATTTGATTGTAGTTTTCATAGCTTGCTTTTTATAATTTATTATTCATTAACAGCAACTTAACCGCTAATTCTTGCTAACGGATGGGGCTATGCGTCGTTTGGGATTTTGAAACGATTAATTTTCAATTTACCACTAATTTTATTTATTGCTATAATCTTCATTATCAGTACACTGCCCAAATTACGTATAGCCTTTGTTACCTGCTGGCTTTTCTATATTTCCGTTAATAATACACAATCTAATTGGTCAATTAATTGATGTCAGCTTTCTGTTTTATTTCGCCCAATACTTCATTATAATAGTTTAAATCTGTTTTATGACCCCGTAGATTTGGATGGTTATTATTAATAAAAACACTTCGATTCTTATTCAATAATTTTATATCCCTTTCAATAAATGTATATGTACCTCCACAAATTACAAAATCAGGTTTGATTGTTTTAATTTGCATCCAAATCAACTCTTTATTATTTTTATATGCAGCCTGTA
>UOEP01000231.1_pt1 | contig 9265 bp, 5 predicted proteins | sample 1989931 | NCBI WGS metagenome assembly UOEP01 (sample SAMEA4712198, study PRJEB27164) | hydrothermal vent metagenome | biome: marine basaltic hydrothermal vent biome; feature: marine hydrothermal vent; material: mineral | place: Pacific Ocean | collected 2011-06-14/2011-07-23 | depth 1691 m
ACCGTTGGCACCCGCTTCGATTTGGGTAATAAAGATGCTGCCGACCCGGTAGGGGTTTTCAGTTGCCGCCCTGATTTTATGTTGCTATTATACCCTGTCATTACCTTTAGAGAAGAGTTTGGCCACATGGGGTCGCGTAGGAATTTAATTGGGGAAGGGAACGACTGGGGGAAGGTAAAAATGTATTCTAACGAATTGCAGGTGACGGCGGAAACCCCGCCAACATTCCTTGTCCTTGCAGATAATGATAAAGCCGTGCAACCGCGTAATTCCGTTGAGTTTTACATGGCAATGAAAAAATACGGCATCCCTGCCGAAATACATATTTTCCAAAAAGGGGGGCATGGTTTCGGGATCAGGGAAAAAGGGCTTCCCCACGATAACTGGCCCAACCTGTTTTACGATTGGCTGAAGGCTGTTGAAATAATATAAAGATATATAATGCCGGAAACCCACCATTCAAAGGTGATACAATTCTGCCCTAAATGCGGAAGTAATGATTTCCCCCCGGATAGCGGGAGGTCATTCAAATGCCGTAATTGCGGATTCCATTTTTTTATCAATTCAGCTGCAGCTGTAGCGGCTTTGGCCTTTAATGCAAAAGGGGAATTGCTTTTTACGCGCCGGGCTATCACGCCAAATAAAGGTAAACTGGACCTGCCCGGAGGTTTTATCGACCCCGGCGAGTCGGCTGAAGAAGCTTTAAAAAGGGAGTTGAAGGAAGAATTAGGGGTCAATGTAGTTTCTTTGGAGTATTTTACTTCAGCCCCAAATGAATATGTTTTTTCAGGGTATAGTGTTTTTACACTGGATATGGCTTTTATTGTGGTTCCTGAATCTTTAGAAGGGCTTGTTGCCATGGACGATATTTCCGGGTTTGAATTTATCAGGCCTGCTGATGTGGATTTCAATGATTTACCTGCCCTTTCGATGCAATATTTCGTGAAAGAGGCAGGCAGGAGGCTATAGGCAATGTTGTAACCCCTACAGGGTAAGTGCCAGCTTGTTTCACCTTTTTTATAATACCGGATGCCCTACGGGCAATATTTTTTATGAATAAAATTATCAAAAGAGTCCAATCCTTACGGGAATTAATGCAACGCGAAAACTTACAGGCATATTATATTCCGGGTACAGGCCCGCATATAAGTGAATATTTGCCTGCCTGTTGGAAAACAAGGGAATTCATTTCCGGTTTTACCGGTTCTTTTGGCGAAGTGGTTATTACCGGGCGAAATGCAATTTTATGGACCGACTCGCGCTACTTTATCCAGGCAGGGGAAGAATTGGCCGGGTCCGGTTTCGAGATGTTTAAACTCCGTGTTGCTGATGCAAAGCCTTTCGATGACTGGCTAATAGAGAATTTACCTCAGGGAAGCAGGGTAGGGGTATGCCCTCATTCCATTTCAGTAAACACCCATAAAAATTTATTAAACAAATTCTCTGCCTCAGGTATAGAATTGGCCCTTACCCCCGATTTGTTGGATGAGGTATGGGAAGGCAGGCCTGAGTTGCCGGATAATGAGATATTCGAGTTGGATAAAAAATATGCCGGGGTAAGCAGGGTTGACAAACTTGATAATATTAGCCAAATAATCAATCAACAAGGTGCAGATATACAGGTAGTTGCCGCATTGGATGATTTGGCATGGGCATTTAACCTGCGTGGCAGCGATATTGAGTATAATCCGGTATTTATCGGGTATGGGGTTATTGGTTTAAATGTAAAAGCCCTGTTTGTTGAAAAAAATAAACTTCCCGTAACCCTTTCTGAGAAGTTGAAGAGAGAGGGTATTAAAATATATGGTTACGGTGAGCTTACCGGGTTCTTAAAAGGGTTGGCAGGCCGAAAAATCCTGATCGACCCGCAGCTTACCAATGTTGCCGTCTGCGAGGCATGTTCGGTAAATAATGAGGTTGTTGAAAAACAATCAGTCCCCCTGGCATTAAAAGCCGTAAAAAACAGTGTAGAGCTGGAAGGGTTCCGGGAAGCCATGCAAAAAGATGGCGTTGCTTTAGTTGAGTTTTTATATTGGCTGAGGCAGAACCTTGGAAAAGAGGGAATAACCGAATATACAGTTGGGAAGAAATTAAAGCAATTCAGGGCCGCGCAGGAATGCTTCATGGGAGAAAGCTTCCCACCGATTGTAGGTTACAAAAGCCATGGGGCAATTGTGCACCTTAGCGTTGACGAGGCAAGTGCTTTTAAAATAGGGCACGATGGATTGTTACTGTTCGATTCGGGAGGCCACTACCTTCACGGCACAACCGATATCACCCGGACAATATCACTCGGAGGGTTAACAGGACAGCAGAAACGTGATTTTACATTGGTGCTGAAAGGGATGATCGCATTGTCTGAAGCAGAATTCCCCTACGGTACTAAAGGCTGCCACCTCGATATTTTAGCACGGAAAGCTTTATGGAGCCACGGTTTGAATTACGGGCACGGCACAGGGCATGGCGTGGGGCATTTCTTAGCTGTACACGAAGGGCCAATGAGCATCAGGCAAGACTACAATGAGCATCCTATTGTACCGGGGATGGTCGTTTCAAATGAGCCTGGGTTATACCGCACAGGCGAATACGGCATTCGAATAGAAAACATACTCGTTTGTATAGAAAAAGAAGATACCGGGTTTGGCAGGTTCCTTGGCTTTGAAACGCTAACCCTTTGCCCGATTGATACCACTGCAATTGACACAAAACTTCTGTCGGGGCAGGAGAAAAACTGGATAAACAACTACCATAAGGTAGTCAGGGAAAAGCTTAAAAATTCGCTGAGCGCTGAGTTGAATCTGTTCCTGGCAGAGATTACGAAAGATGTGGAATGAACGGCCATACCTGTGGAATATTCCCCCTCCCGCCTCATGCGGGTATTTTCGCCCATTCCAGTTTTCTTGCTGAGACTAATTATCAACCTTTTCGGTACTTCAACTTTATCAAATCGAACGGGAGGCTTAATAAAGCAATATTCACTAAATAAGCGGCGATAATTATGAAGTTCCCCAGCAGTTTATCCAAATAATTATTTGTGAGCTTTCCGGCTAACGCGATTAACCCTCCCAGGATCATCGCAACAATTACATTCTGCCTGTTCACTTTGAATTTCAGTAAACCGGCAATGGTTGGCACAATAAAAGCCCCTGAGAAAAATGCAAGGGCCAGTAAAAGCATTTGGATAATAGAGGTTACATAAATTGATATTATAATACTCAATACACCCAAAACAATTATAAGGATACGGGTGTTCCCAAAAGCTTTCCTGTTTTCCAATGTACCATAGGCCAGGCCGCTTAAAATCATGGAAGCTGTGAGCAGTGTCGTGTCGGCAGAAGACATTACGGCAGACAAAAGGGCAGCAATAAGTAAAGCAAAAGCCCATGAAGGCAGGAAACTACCCCCAAGTGAAATTAAACCGTTGATTTGTGGGGATACCCCCTCATACTGTAAAGAAGATATGCCTAAATAAGTAAGGGCATAAGAAACAGGGATCAGTAAAACAGCAACAGACAATACACTCCACATCGCAGTTTTTTCCGATTTGGCACAAAAAATCCTGGAATAAATATCAGGGCCGACCACAAAAGTAACCGAGTAGGTTAAAACTAAAATAGCCAGGTCGAGGACCGTAAATGAAGAATTGAAAAGGGCCTGGGGGGTAAATGGGGGTATTGCCGGTTTACCGGCACTTTGCGATACCATAAAAAAAAGGGTGGAAATTCCTGTAATTATAAAAATGGATTGGAACATATCGGTTTTTATAATACTTTTTTGGCCGCCAATTAGTGTATAAAAAATAAATATAACACCTGATAAAACCGATGCCAACTGATAATCCAGCAGCCCTGTGCTTTCTATAATTTTCCCGGCGCCAATAATTTGTGCTGCAATAATCCCCAGCCAGGCAAATGGGATAATTGCTGAGGATACCATTTTTGCCTGTTCCCCGAAAAAATGCCCCAATAACTCAGGTAAGGTGAAGTGCCCGTACCGGCTAACGTATTTTGAGATTGGCGCTAATACAAAAAGCCCTGCCGAAGCACAAAATAAAAACCACAGGGCTGCCCACCCAAGCTGCCGGCTAAGCTCAATAGTCCCTAAAATTGCCGACCCACCCAGGATTGTTGCAAACAAACTTCCTGAAACCTGGGGGAAACTACCTTTTTTCCCTGCTATGTAATAGTCTTTGGGCGTTTTTATTTTATAGTGGGAATAGATGCCTACTCCAACCATAATTACTAAATACCCAATTATTACTGCTTCAACCATATTACTCTTAAAAAGGGGTAAATATCGGAATTTCTCAGAAGCTGCCTAATTTTTTTTTTAGAATTATTATAGTGTATTTTTTTGTCAGATAAAGCAATTTATCGTTAAATACAGTGTTGTTCCAGGCTCATTTAATTTTCTTCCTGAATTCTTTTTTAATAAAGTTGTTTAAAGATACTGCCGTTGAATAAATCAATTCACTTTTTTACTTATTTTTAAGGTCCGGGGTATATCCCGGGTTTTTCTTTTTTATACATTTGGCCTTTGCATATTCCTATTCCGGAAACAACTTATGTTATGACAAAAAAAGGTTTTACCTTTATCCTGTTGCTGCTGTTTTCCCTTATTGGGCACACGCAATACTTCCAAACCGGGCAAGACCCGGCTTCCATTAAATGGAGGCAGGTCAATACCGCAAATTTTCAATTAATTTATCCTGTAGAGTTTGAAGCAAAGGCTCAAAGAATAGCTTCCATCTTTGAAAAAGTTTATAACTATGGGAGTGAGTCATTAAACTTCCGGCCAAAAAAAATATCTGTAATCCTCCACACGCATACGGTTAAATCCAATGGTTTGGTGGCTTTAGCACCCAGGAGGGTCGAATTGTATACAACACCCCGCCAGTCGCTATATCCGCAGGACTGGTTTGAACAGTTGGCTATCCATGAATTCAGGCATGTGGTGCAATCCGATAAAGTTGAGCAGCAAATACCATTGCTTATCCGTTTACTTTTCGGGCAGCAAATTACGGCAGTAGCCATTGGGATGGATATCCCCTGGTGGTTGCTTGAAGGGGATGCTGTTGCCACCGAAACAGCTTTAAGTAAATATGGCAGGGGCAGGCTTCCTTCTTTCCTGATGGAGCAAAAGGCACAAGTTGTGGAGAAAGGTGTGTATAGTTATGGCAAGGCTTACCTCGGATCATATAAAGATTATGTACCTAACCACTATAAACTGGGCTATTACCTTGTAGGCGAAGCCAGGGACAGGTATGGGGCGAAGGTATGGGACAATGTTTTTAGCCGGGTGGGCAGCAAGTTTGATTTTCGCCCGGTAAGCAACTCACTCAAACAGCAAACAGGGTTCAATATAAAAAAATTATACAAACATGTATTCGACAGCTTAAGGGTTGACTGGGTTGGGGAAGGCAAAAATTTTGCAGGGCATACTTATAACGAGCTTTCAAAGCCTTCAAAAACATTTACAAATTACAAGTACAACTATTATTTGCCCGATGGGGGGCTGGTTACATTAAAATCATCTTTAAAGTCAATCCCTGAATTTATAAGGATAGGGAAAGATGGTGCAGAAAAGAAGATTCTTACGCCCGGGGTGATATTTGATGAATCGGTAAGCTGTACCGGCAACCTCCTTACATGGGCAGAACAGGTGCCTGACCCCCGGTGGAGCCATAGCGGGAAATCGGTGATTCATATTTTAAACCTTGAAAATGGCTTCCACCAAAAATTTGAGCCGGAATTTAAAGCTTTCAGCCCCGCTATTTCGCCTGATAAAGAGCAAATTGCATTAGTTGAGGTCGATTACCAGAATAACTACTTCCTTTCTGTATACGATTTGAGGTCGGGTAAACCGGTAACTCGTTTCCAAACAAAATCAAATAATTATTTCATAACACCCAGGTGGGTAAACAATAAGTCGCTTGCAATAATTATTTTAACGGACAAAGGGAAGAGGCTGGCTATTGCCGACCCTCTGCGTAAAAAGGTAAATTACCTTACCGATGAGTCGCTGGGAGAAATCAAACACCCTGTGGCAGGCCAGGAGAATATACTTTTTATAAGCAGTTATGCAGGCGAAGACGACTTATATGCCATAAACATAAAAAGCCGTTCTGTTTACCAGGTTTATAAAAGCCGTTTTGGGGTTGAGTACCCCGCTGTTTCCCCTGGCCGGGAGGAAATAGTGTTAAGCAGCTATTCATCCAACGGGCTTTCGCTGATAGAAATACCCTATTCCCCAAAAACATGGAAGCCGCTGAGCCAGGTTCGAAAAGGCAGCTACCCCCTGGCCGGCAATTTGGCAAAACAGGAAAAAGGGGCACTGGACTTCTCAGGGTATAACGATTCAACCACCTATAAATCAGAAAAATACAGCAAACTGGCTCATTTGTTCTATTTCCATAGCTGGGCTCCTGTATTTTTCGATGTGAATACCTATGGGATACAGCCAGGGGTTTCTTTCATGTCGCAAAACATATTGGGTACTGCTGAAACTACTTTAGGGTATAAATGGGACGTAGAGGAGGAAACCGGGAAATTTTATGCCGGGTTTACCTACAAGGGGTGGTACCCGGTTTTAAGAGCAGAGCTTAATATGGGTAAGCGGGCATCGCAATATGGCACAATAACAAAATATATCGGGCAGGACAACCAGGTGGTGAGGGCTGATACGGTTTATAAACGGTATACATGGAATGAAACAACCCTGGAGCTTGCGGTAAAAGTACCCTTAAACCTGAGCAGAGGGAAATATTACCGCCTTTTGCAACCTGAGATTAATTATCAACTGTCGTCAGCATTAACAGATAAGTCAACACCTTCGGGCTTTGAGGAAGGTGCCGGGCAATCGCTGGACTACAGGCTATATTACCACCAGTTGATGAAGCAGTCGTATCAGGATGTATACCCAAACTTTGGGTTTATTGGCGACATATTTTACAGGCATTCCCCATTTGGCGGTCCTGATCTTGGCAGCCTGTTTTCTTTGCAAACAATTAACTATTTCCCCGGGATACTGCCCAACCATGGGATAAGTACCTATTTAGGGTATCAGGCAAAAAATACCGGGCAACACAGCAGGTACTCCGATGGTATCAGGTATCCAAGGGGTTGGAACTCATTGGACAGTAAAATGATGTATACGGCTTCGGTAGATTATAAATTCCCGCTGTTTTACCCCGATTGGAACCTTGGCAGTATAATCTACCTAAAACGGTTAAAAGCATCGTTATTTGCCGATTATGCCCATCAGGAGGGTGATTTGTATGAGGATGGGGAGGTTACCGGTAGTTTTAGCCGGGCGATTTCCTCGTTGGGGGTAGAATTTACCGGCGATGTGCATTTCCTCAGGTTTTACGCACCAATCGATACGGGCTTTAGGGCTGCATATATGCCCCAGTTAGGTAAAATGCACTATGCCTTACTGTTCTCCATCGATTTTAATTCTTTGTAAGCGTAATCTCTGTAACCTCCGGGAGCATATCAATCCTGAAATTAAGCCCTATCGTACCAAGCCCCCTGTTTACGTAGAGGTATTGGCTTTGGTGCCGGTAAAGCCCGCCCCATTTTTTACGGGTAAAATATATCGGGCTGAATTCAACCCCTGCAATGTCGACTCCCAGTTGTGACCCATGCGTATGCCCTGAAAGTGTAAGTTGGATATTCCTTTCCCCTGCCACTTTACTCTCCCAATGTGCCGGGTCATGCGTCAGCAATATCTTAAATGCACCTGCCGGTACATGCTCCAATGCTTTATCAAGGTTGGCATATTGTGGGAATGGGGGATGCCCCCAGTTCTCAACCCCTACAATAAAAATCGTGTCGCCTTTATTAATTACCGGTACAGCATTATTTTCCAGTAATGTAAAGCCGAACTGTCCATGGGCGGCTTCAATCTTATTAAAATTATCCTGTTTCTTACCTGCTTCTTCCCAGTTGAAATAATCTCCGTAATCGTGGTTGCCAAGGATTGAGTATTTGCCCAGCTTTGCTACCAGTGGCTTAAATACTTCTTTGTAACCGTCAAGTTCATAAGAAAAATTATTTACCAGGTCGCCTGTAAATAAAATCAAATCAGGTTGTAAAGCATTAATCTTTTCAATGGCCTTTTTCAATACGTAGTGATTGCCATTGAAACTACCCAGGTGGATATCTGAAAGTTGGATTATTTTTAAACCATCGAATGCACCTGGTAAACCTTTGCACCCTATTTCAACCTTTTCTACCCGTATCCGGCTTACCCCGGACGTTGCACCAAAAATTACCGTTAATACCACTCCCACGCAAATGACAACGCCACTCCAGATAAGGCTTAACCTGTTGATCTTAAATAGCTTTAGGGAGTAATAGGGGATGAGCACCAGTGTCATTATCAGCTTAACTACCAGGTCGGTAATAAGGATGGTATTGAAAAAGAAATAGGTACTGTAATTGGTTGACGTAGCAGCACTTTTGGGATAAATAAAAAGGTAAATAAAGTAAAACAGTATAAAAAGGGAATAGCCCCAATAAATGGCAGGGATACCATATTTTAATATTAACGGCCTTTTCTGCCTTAAAAGTTGTTTCAGCGAGATAAAACTAAACCCTGATAACAATAGCAGCAGTATAGGTACAGTTATTAAGAGTATATGTGAAATGCTCCTCATGGTGTAAAAATTTCTTCCAAATATAGGCGTGAAAATTAAGATTCCATTTTTTATTAACGGTTTTTCCTATTTGAAGCAAAATGATTATGGCCTAAGTTTTAACTAATTCACCTGATATATAGGCCATTATCTATAATTCATCCTGATTTTAACCGCTTGAGGTTTAAATTCACGGTTATACAAACATCTTATACGTGAATATTTAAGCGAGAATGTAGTTTGAAACAAAACAATATCTATTAATAGAGAAAATCAATCTCATTTAAATACCTATACGGCAATATTTAAATATTACTACCGGATTAACAATTTGAAACGGAAGGGTAGGGGGTTTACGCCGATATTACAATTGTAACATGCAACTAGTTTACAAAATACTTGAATAATTAAAGCACGAAGTTACAATTAAACGAATTTATATATTTACAATACTAAACAGATTGGGAGCAAGAGGCAGCATCCCCATAAAGTGCATATAACCAATGTAATATAACTGATTAGTTACTGCACTACATGAAATTAACGTTTACTTTTGTATACAAAACACTTTATTCAACCATATTGTTATTATAAGTAATAGTATGCCAGTAGTTTAGGTTATTATAA
>UOEP01000156.1_pt1 | contig 9125 bp, 10 predicted proteins | sample 1989931 | NCBI WGS metagenome assembly UOEP01 (sample SAMEA4712198, study PRJEB27164) | hydrothermal vent metagenome | biome: marine basaltic hydrothermal vent biome; feature: marine hydrothermal vent; material: mineral | place: Pacific Ocean | collected 2011-06-14/2011-07-23 | depth 1691 m
TGCATGGTCTCCCTCTCTTAGTTCACCTCTGTATGCTGTATCATAGGAACCATCAGGAAAAACTAATACTGCACCTACATAAGGACTTGGCTTATCATTTTTTCTTTCTTCTATAGATTTTCTCATGACATCTACAGCAATTTTCATATACTCTTTTGGGTCTTTTCGTGTTTTTTCTTTAGTCATAGAATTTCTTTTATTTCTGTATTTCTTTTATTCTTCTCATGCTTTATTTGTTGCTGTCTCCCAGCATTACCCCCAACTAGTAAATAACAACACTTCTATATGCTGTTATTTTTCCTTTATCATCGTGAAAAGTGTTGTTACCGCATTGAATTCATTAAATAACAGCACTTTTTTGTATTTATTCAATATCAATAATATCCTTTCAGAATAATCAATAAATGCAGCCCCGTTAATTGCAGCGAAAAAAGTATTCTGGTTAAAAGGGGGTGTGATTTTTACAACCCACGGGTGTTTGTGGGCCTCAGGTGGAAAGATTATTTGGGGCAACTGGTTCAAAGCTTGGTTATTTTTTAATCAAATATAGGTAATCTAATGTTTAGAATCAATAGATAAGAATCATTTAAAAATTGGAAGTCAAACTATTTCCATATTTTCTTCCAGTATAACCCCCTCCCCTTTGTAGCGGAGCAGGAGGTTGGCAACAGCCAGTGTATCTTTTTCGCAATAGCGGATAATCCGGTCAAGGCCTCCATCCTGGTAATAAACTTTGGCTACCTGGCTGCCGTCAATATCGTCTTTGGGAGTGGGGATATCAAACAGTTCGCAAAGCAGCGACAGGGAAGTATAATGTTTGTAATCGCCAAATTTCCATAGCTGGAGGGTGTCGATCAGTTGCTCTTTCACTTCCCATGGCTTAGCACCGGCAATATCGAGTATTTTTGGCAACCTTAACCTGTTGACCAACATGCGCCGGGCAATGTAGGGGAAGTCAAACTCCTGCCCGTTGTGGGCACAAAGGCGTTTTTTACCTGCCCGGGCAAATTTATCGAGCGCGTTACTGAAATCATGCAGCAACTTTTTTTCATCGTCGTGGTGAAACGATTTTACCCGGAAAAAAAGCTCCCCTTTCTTCTGGAAAATATACCCGGCAGAGATACAGACTATCCGCCCAAATTCGGCATAAATCCCGGCACGTTCGTAAAGCGACTCCGGGGTTTGGCCGTCATTAACCTGGTATTGTATTTTCTTTTCCCAAAGGGCCTGCCACTTCTCAGGAAGTTCATTAAAACCGGGGGCTTGTGGGATGGTCTCAATATCGAGGAACAATATTTCTTCAGTATCTAAATTACTTAACATGGTATTAAGGATTTTTCATTAATTTTGTTGAATATAATTGGTTAATATAGAGGCTTTTTACCCTGAACCGGCACCTCCGGCTATGCCTGTTACCAACATTCTCTGACCGGTTAATTGTTAAGTTTCTTTATCATAAAGGGCCTCTCTAAAAAAACATGCCTGCGAGGAATTAAATTTATATTATTTTCGCAGCGTAATGTTTACAATATACAAATAAATAAAAAGTTATGGTAAACCATATTGTACTTTTTAAATTAAAAGAATACCCCCCCCAAGAAAAAGAAGTAATTATTCAGGAATTAAAAAATTTGCTGGAAGGGCTTAAAGAGAAAACAAAGGTAGTTGAGTACATTGAAGTCGGTTTAAATTATCAGTTAGAGGCTAAAAGTTACGACATTGCGCTCATTTCTCATTTTAAGTCGTTTGAAGACCTTGATAAGTACCGTGTGCACCCCGAGCACCTGAAGGTTGTTGAACGTATAAAAGAAACAACCAGCGAACGGGCAGCAGTAGATTATGAGTTTTAGCCTGTATCTTTGCCCATGCAGGTGCAGAGTGCCGGGAAATTATTTACAAAATAAAATATGAGTGTATTATACCCTTTAAAATTCAAACCTTTTTACCTGGATAAAATCTGGGGTGGCGAAAAGATAAAAACCATCCTGAATAAAGACTTCGGGGAAATTCCTAACTGTGGCGAAAGTTGGGAAATTTCCGGGTATGATGGTTATATTTCTGTTGTTACCAATGGTTTCCTTGCCGGAAACAATATTGAAGAGCTGATTGAAGTTTATATGGGCGACCTTGTAGGCGAAAAGATTTACGATAAGTTTGGGCTTCAGTTCCCGCTACTGGTTAAATTTATTGACGCACACCAGGATTTGTCCATTCAGGTGCACCCGGGCAATGAAATGGCAAAACAACGCCACAGTGCATACGGCAAAACAGAAATGTGGTATGTGATTGATGCCGATGAGGGGTCGGAACTGATTTCGGGATTCAACAGGGAAATGGATAAGAAAAAATACCTGGAAAGACTGGAGAATGGCACCCTGGATAGTATTCTGAATTATGAGCAAGTTAAGCCGGGAGATGCCTTTTTTATACCTGCCGGCAGGGTCCATGCCATCGGGAAAGGGATTTTATTAACCGAAATACAACAAACATCGGATGTTACCTACCGGATTTATGACTTCGGCAGGAAAGATGCTAACGGCAATGTAAGGGAATTGCATACCGACCTTGCCCTTGATGCCATTGACTTTAAGTATTACGGGAAGTATAAAACAGAATACTCCGTTCAGCCAAATGCCTCGTCTGAAATTATCACCTGCCCGTATTTTACAACCAATATTATTCAATTCGACAAAGAAATAGAAAAAGAATATGTTGAACTGGACTCCTTTATTATTTATATTTGTTTGGAAGGTGAATTTTTAATTCAGTACGACAATGGTTCAGAGTTGGTGAAAAAAGGGGAAATAGTTTTAATCCCGGCCAGCTTCAATTCAATTTTTCTTAAACCATTGAGCAAAAAGGTAAAAACGCTTGAAGTCTATATCAAGGAAACCTCTTAAGTAAAAATTTAATCTACAAGCATGGAAATTAAGCAAGCACGGTTTGTAATCAGTAATACAAATATTAAAAAGTGCCCTGCTCCAACCATCCCTGAATATGCATTTATAGGGCGGTCGAATGTAGGCAAATCATCATTGATAAATATGCTTACCAAAAGTCGGTCGTTGGCAAAAATTTCGGGGAAACCGGGGAAAACACGCCTGATAAACCATTTTATTATCAACGAATCGTGGTATCTTGTCGACCTGCCAGGCTATGGGTATGCTAAAGTGCCTATAGCTGAAAAGAAAAAGTGGGAAAAATTTATTCGCAAGTATATCCTGAATAGAGAGAACCTGTACTGCCTGTTTGTTTTGGTCGATATTCGGCGCGAGCCTCTGGCAGCAGACCTGGAATTTATGGAGTGGCTGGGTATAAACGGGGTGCCGTTTGCAATAATTTTCACCAAAGCTGATAAACTAAAACCTGGTGAACCGGAAGCCAATGTAAACAGGTATATTGAAAAGATGAATGAAAAATGGGAGGAGATGCCAACATGGTTTATATCATCAGCCGAAAAGGCTGTCGGGAAAGATGAAATTCTAAGTTATATAGAAAAAATTAATAAAAATCAGATTTAACCCGGATAATTCCTAAGAAGCTGTCTAGCCTGAATAATTCATAAGTTTTCGTTATGAGAAGTCAAAATACAAAGAGTACAGGTAAGCGCAGGCTTTCGGCTCACAGAGGAATAGCCTGAGCTATTCCGGGAAACGGGAAATAGCATTGCCTTTAATCACAGCAGGCTGTGAAAAATAATCGCCCTCAATAATTAAAGTTTTTTACCTTTGCGGTAATTCCGAAACAATAAAATAAAAAAATAAAATGGGAAAGAAATTCCACCCTTTAAAAATATTCTCGTGTAGGGGTACGCGGTATCTTACCGAGAAAATTTGCGATAGCCTGGGTGTTGACCTGGGAGAGTCATCATGCCCTGTCTTTTCTGACGGGGAGTTTGAACCATGTTATGAGGAAACCATCAGAGGCTCTCATGTATTTATCGTCCAGTCTACACCTCCTCCTTCTGATAATTTGATGGAGTTGTTGTTAATGATTGATGCTGCCAAGCGCGCAAGTGCCTATAAAATTATTGCGGTAATCCCATATTTTGGGTACGCCCGGCAAGACAGGAAAGATAAACCAAGGGTTTCAATTGGTGCTAAACTGATGGCCGACCTGCTTTCGAAAGCCGGAGTAGACAGGATTATTACCATGGACCTACATGCCGACCAGATACAGGGTTTCTTCGATGTACCCGTTGACCATTTGTTTGCTTCGGTTATTTTCATCCCGTTTATCAGTAAAATGGGGCTCGGCAATATTGTGATTGCCTCGCCGGATGTAGGTGGTACAAAACGAGCCAATACCTATGCTAAAATGTTGGGCACCGAAATGGTAATCTGCCACAAATTGAGGGTTAAGGCTAATATAGTAGGAAGCATGACGGTAATTGGCGATGTGGAAAATAAAGATGTAATTATTGTAGATGATATAATCGACACAGCAGGGACAATTACCAAAGCTGCAAATCTGATGATGGAGAAAGGGGCAAAAAGTGTAAGGGCATTTGCCGCACACGGCGTTCTTTCAGGGCCGGCAATTGAAAGGATTGAAAATTCGGCACTGCAGGAGGTGTATTTTACCAATTCAATAATGACTAAAAACAAATCGCCCAAAATCAAATACCTGTCGGTAGCCGGTGCTTTTGGCGAAGCCATTGAAAGAGTCTATAAAAATCAATCAATTAGTTCATTATATTACAGGTAATTGTTATATTTGCACCGCTTTTTTCGAAAAGCCGGCATAGTAATTATGCATGCTTTCTTTCCCCATTGAATAGGGAAGGACTGAGTACCATAATTTTAAATTAAATTCAACGAAATGAAATCAGTAGTTATTAAAGGCAAACAACGGGAAGCTGTTGGGAAAAAGAATACAAAGAAGCTAAGGTCAGAAGGTAATGTGCCTTGCGTATTGTATGGTGGCGACAAGCCTATCCATTTTTATGCTCCTTTTAATGAATTTAGAAAAATCGTTTACACACCAAGCGTTTACCTGCTGGATGTTGATATTGACGGTAAAGTATACAAGGCAATAATGCAGGATATACAATGGCACCCTGTTGAAGAACAAATCCTGCATATCGATTTTTTTATTGTAAGAGACGACAAACCTATAAAAATTGAAATCCCGGTTAAACCGAACGGATTGGCTAAAGGTATTAAACAGGGGGGTAAATTGAAATCGAACTTACGTAAATTGAAAGTAAAAGCTTTCGCAAAAGATTTGCCGGATACAATAGAGATTGACGTTGAAGACCTGGCTCTAGGTGAAAGTGTCAAGGTTGAAGATTTGTCATTCGAAAATATAGAGTTCCTTGATAATAAATCGAATGTTGTTGTTTCAGTGAACATAACAAGGGCTGCAATGGCTGCAATGTCACCCGAAGATACTATTGAAGAAGAAGGCGCCGAAAGTAAAGAAGCACCTGAAACTACTGAAAACGCTTAATAATATTAGCAACAAAAACAAATGTTTTGAAATACCTTATTGCCGGTTTGGGTAACATAGGAAAAGAATACGAAAACACACGCCACAATATAGGCTTTAAAATATTGGACGCTCTTGCAGATGCGTCCAATATTATTTTTAAAGATAAGCGTTACGGGTTTGTGGCAGAGTATAAATTTAAAGCCCGTAACTTCATATTATTGAAACCAACCACTTATATGAATTTAAGCGGGCGGGCGGTAAATTATTGGTTGCAAAAAGAGAAAATCCCAATTGATAAGTTACTGGTATTGGTTGACGACATTGCTTTACCTTTCGGGACTATCAGGGTAAGGGCAAAAGGTGGCGCAGGCGGGCACAACGGGCTGGAGGACATTAACAATGTGCTGGGGCGGAATGATTATGCCCGGCTGAGGTTCGGCATAGGGGATAATTTCCATTCAGGCTTCCAGGTCGATTATGTTTTGAGCAACTGGTCAACAGAAGAAGCAAAAGAGATTCCTGTTAAAATCGACACCTGTATTGAGATAATCCAGGCATTTGGCACCATCGGCATCGAGCGAACCATGAATTTATACAACAAACGTAAATAATGGCTGAAAGTGTAAGGGTCGACAAATGGTTATGGGCGGTGAGGGTTTTTAAAACCCGTAGCCTCTCCTCCGAAGCATGCAGGAAAGGCCATGTGACAATAGGTGGCTTACCGGTAAAGCCTTCACGGCCAATAAATATAAATGATATTGTAAAAGTCAGGAAAACCCCTGTTGTCAGGACTTATAAAGTACTGGGGCTTTCCGGGAAGCGGATGTCGGCAAAGCTTGCCCCTGATTTTGTTGAAGACATCACCCCTAAAGAAGAACTGGAAATCCTGGAAATACAAAAGAATATGTTGTGGCATAGCAGGGATAAGGGGGCAGGCCGCCCGACAAAAAAAGAACGGCGCGATATGGATAAACTTATGGGTATTTAGAGGCTAAACAGTGGTTCTTGGCAGCCTCCTTAACATCAAAACCCTTTGCCGGGATTATCTTGAGTTAATTCAAAATAATACCGGGAAAATTTAAATAAAATCCATTAATCTTTCAGAATAAAATTATATGTTTACACTATGAAGTCCTCATAAAAACAACCTTATGGAACTTGACACTTGCTATATTTTATAAAACTCACAAATTATGAATACAACAAATAGGCGTACGTTTCTAAGAACTGCCACTGCCGCAGGAGCAGGGATGATCCTGGCTCCGCAGATTTCTAAAGCCGGATTATCGAAAAAATTAAAAGATGGTGAAGTAAATATTGCCTTTATAGGTGTTGGCGGGCGGGGAAGAGGGCACCTCAGAAGAGCCGCTATGACCGAAGGAGTTAAAATCACAGCCTTTTGCGATATTGACCCCATTGCCGTAACGAAAACCCGGAAAATACTGGCTGAACTAGGAAAACCTGAAGCTGAAGTTTATTCAGACGGAGAATACGCATTTGAAAAAATGTTGCAACGCGATGATATTGACGGCGTAATTATTGCAACACCCTGGCTTTGGCACACCAGAATGGCAGTAGCCACCATGAAAGCCGGGAAATATGCAGCAGTAGAAGTCTCGGCAGCCAACACCATTGAAGAATGCTGGGACCTTGTTAATACCTCGGAAGAAACGGGGATACCTTGTATGATACTGGAAAATGTAAATTACCGCCGCGATGTAATGGCTGTACTGAACATGGTAAAACAAGGGGTATTTGGGGAAATTGTACATGCCAGGTGCGGGTACAGGCACAGCCTGCTGAATATAAAATTTAACGACCCTCTTAAATTTGGGAAAGGTGCTACCGGAGAAGCCAGGTGGAGGACTCTGCATTCATTAAAAAGGAATGCCGATAATTATCCTACCCATGGTTTAGGGCCAATTGCTAAAATGCTGGACATCAACCGTGGAAACCGCCTTTTGTACCTGACCTCAACAGCATCAAAAGCCGTTGGGCTGAAAGATTATATTGAAGAAAAAGGGGGTGTCAACCACCCATACGCAAGGTTGCCGTGGAAACAAGGCGATGTAATCACCTCAACGATAAAAACAGCCAATGGCGAAACAATTATTGTTACCCATGATTGCAATTTACCACGTCCTTATTCCTTAAATTTCAGTGTACAGGGGACTGATGGGATCACCGATTTTGATTCCGACCACCGCCGGATTTATGTAGAAGGCATAAGCGAAGAACATAAATGGAGCAATTTTAAGGAATGGCAGGATAAATACGACCACCCGCTGTGGAAAAAATATGAAGAACAAGCAGCCGGTTCGGGCCATGGGGGGATGGACTTCTTTGTAACCCGTGAATTTATTAATGCAGTTAAAGAACAAAGGCAACCGGTACTTGATGTTTACGATGCAGCGGCATGGAGCTCGGTTACCCCGCTCTCCGAAGCATCTATTGCCCAAGGCAGTTCTCCTCAATACTTCCCCGATTTCACCAGGGGGAACTGGATAAAAAGGAAACCTGTTAAATTTGAATAAACCATATTGCACGTTTAACTTCTATTTGTAACATCTGAGGGCTGAATATTATTTCAGGGTGCTGGCTGCCCCTTATTGGATATTCCTTATTGGATATTCCTTATTTTAGATTTGTTTGAGAAATAAGGAATAAGCTTGCCTGCCATACCTTTAGTGAGGGTTTCACTTAAAGTTAAGCCCTCACTATGGCTCAATTGGAAAAGTAGGTGGAGATATAAAATCCCAAATCTTGAATATTAATATCTTGTAAGGTAAATATTGGCCTGCTACGGATCATATAAGAATTAGGGTGGAGTAATATTGGATTCATGGAATAGCTTGAGAAGGAAAGTTTCTAAGAATTTCCAGGTAAACTTCAGATTAGTCATCTCTGATCATTGGCATAAATTCATTCAATGCAGGATAACCCTTCTTGTTTTGTCTTTCCAGACGGGATTTCATTTTTTGCCTTGACGCAAAAAACAGCCTGCCCCGCATAAAGCGGGGAAACAAAAAAAGTCAAGACTGGCGAGCCTTTTGAAAGATAACTACGGGTTGGGAATGCCACACAATCCAAACTCGTCGTTCCTCCTCAAACAGGATTGTTTACCAGTCCTATCCCTAATTTCCTTCCCTTGTTATCTAATTCAAAACCCTCGCAGGCCAATATTTACTTTACAAAATACGAATATTTAAAATTTGGAATTTTATATCTCCACCTACTTTTTCAATTGATCCATAGTTGGTAATGAAACTCCTCGCAGCAAGCTGACGAGGTATCTCAATCGAATCTTGATTTCTTTATAGCGCATCAAGATGCGGGGAACCTGACTGCCGTCAGGCAAGTTATAACCCTTGAGATCCCTCGGCTATCGCTCGGGATCAGTTCGGCTAAATGATTTTGAAAAACAAAATCATAGTCTCACTGATTTAAAATGCAATACTCTTGTGCGTGCAAGTCAAAATTGCGTGATGCGGGCTAACCCGTTTAATGAGGAGCAATCCAGCTTAATTTTGACAAGATTTTTGTATCCTTTTCATCGAATGGAAAAGGATAGGGCTGTCCGCCCTGAGGACAAAAGAAACGGACAACGATAGGCATTGGGCAATGATCCTGATAACTTTTGTTATCTACTCTTAAATAGTCTCTGCAAGAAAACTCTGCAAAATTATACACAA
>UOEP01000030.1_pt1 | contig 9044 bp, 9 predicted proteins | sample 1989931 | NCBI WGS metagenome assembly UOEP01 (sample SAMEA4712198, study PRJEB27164) | hydrothermal vent metagenome | biome: marine basaltic hydrothermal vent biome; feature: marine hydrothermal vent; material: mineral | place: Pacific Ocean | collected 2011-06-14/2011-07-23 | depth 1691 m
AATCGGGTAGCCGGGGGTTTTTCTCCCCCAGCCCCCACAGCACCCCGCATGCGGATCCGCACGGGGCGCTTCATCAAGGTCGCCGAGTCGTAACCGGGCTATGAAAACTTGAGGCCGGTGTTTCCAATCCGCGCCTGAACAATACTCCTCCGGTCGGACTCAATGTATGTTCAGAGCCCATGGATACCTTTCCTCTCCTTGATGTTCAGCCCTTCACCGTGTCCGGGGCATTACCCCCGGCGTTTGGCTACTATGGCGTCTGCTGACTTCTGTATTCTCACCATACGAATTACTCCGCATGACGCCGTATTCCCTCACTTCCTGTCGGCCTTCTTTGTTTCGTATCTCACAAAAGGGCGGGACGCTCCCTGACTGTGCCGGGATATTTTGGAACCGGAACCCCACCGGTAATTTCACTGGAAATGATTTCATACTGCATAGAATACAGATCTCCCCGGATAAGAACATGAACTTCCCTTGCGTAGCCGCGCCATTTACCGTATCCCCTGTTCCTTGGGCGTCGACATGTTGTGCTGCCTTACCCAGGGACTCGGCCTTATATGACGTTTCTGTTCGTCAGCTCGCAAGTTTACACTCCGGCTTCCTTCAGACCCCACCTCACGGTGACGCCCTTGCCTTCGGCTAGTAATTTTGTTACGTTTCACAACGTTACATGGAACACTTACAGGGGACTTTAACCCCATGAGTTCACGCCCATGCCGGGCGTACACAATGGTATTCAGCTGACCCCAAGCAGCGCGGTTTTCCAAATGACTTTAGTGGGTTATCCAAGCTCACAGCTGCGAATAACCTTGGTCGGTAATATTGCTTGGGTCAGCTGATACCGGACGTTAAGTTTTCAATGAAGATAGAAACGAACACATACGACTTTATCGGGGAGAATTACGAGAATGCTATTTCATGGATGAGAGAAATAGGAGTGAAAATATCGTCAGGAAGAACGCAGAATTATCTCAAAGTAATGAATCATTGGAGGCGTAATTACAAATCATCATCTGATAAAATAGCAAAAGACATATTTCCTGACTTTGTAAACTCAACTTCAGAGATAGATTCGTTTATAAAAATATATAAGGCTTTCAAGAATGTACCAACAGAGAACCTATCGTTAATTAAAGCGAAGTTACAAAAGGGAGTAAACGGACCTTTAAACGCAGAAGACGAAAAACCTAAAACATCTGAAGCGAGAAATTTTATTTTTGAAGCCCTTGTTGCTGCAAAATTTCACAATCCAAAACAAAATTTATCTACAATACTTTCCACATCATCAGATACAGCTATAAAATTTGAAAACAAAAATATTTTCATTGAGTGTAAACGAGTTACTTCAGAAAAAAATCTTGAAAACAATATTAGAAAGGCATCAAACCAACTTGACCAACATCTTAGTAAGAAGGTAGGGAAAAAATTAAACCTAGGAAATAAGGGATTAGTTGCATTAGATTTTTCAAAAATACTTCATTCTGGAGATCAATTACTGGTAAAGCCTAATGATGCTGAACTACTTGATTCAGTAGAAAAAATCACAAAATCCTTCATTAATAAGTATACAGGTCTTTGGAATAAAATATATGAAACTAAAAATAAAAGAATCATTGGAACTCTAGTTTATTTTTCTACTATGGCTACTTCTGAGGAAAGAAATCTACTTGTAAACGTATCAGACTGGGGAGTTAACCCTAAAATAAGTACTTCTACGTACAACAATAACCTACTTAAACGAATCGCTACTATTCTTAATAATATCGAAACTTAACAAGTCACTTCAGCGGAAAAAATGAGGTTCGGGGGTTGGGTAGCTTCCGTCACGCAAACAGGCAAATACTAACTCCAAGCTCCTTGCCACGTATTTCATTTTTCCGCTGAGTTCAAACGTTGGGCTTTAACCGCAAGACGGTAAATAAGCTGTACATAATTTATATGAAATTACTTATTCAAATAATTCCTTCCGCAATATTAATAGCCTTCTGTGTGCTCCCAGCTTGGATCGTATTGAAATTGTATGATAAAAAAATCAAGAACAGGAGGTCTCCATTAAATATAGATTTACTTCGAAGTCCAGGTGAGTCATTACAAGAACAAATTGATGATGTAAATAATGATATTTTGTCAAATCTATTGATGCTCCCGGTCATACCTGTGTTTACTTATTCAATAGCATTGTCAAATTATTTCTTATCGACAAGTAAAACATCATTATTTCAGATAGCAATATATTCTATATTTATCATGACAAGTACTATATATTTTTGTCATTCAATTTATAAATTATTAAATAAAAGAAACCTATTGAAGCTGGGGATGGAGTGTGAAGTTGCAGTTGGTCAAGATTTGCAAAATTTAATACAGTACAAATTTAAGGTTTATAATGATTTTCAGGCAAAAAAATTTAATATAGATCATATAGTAATTGGGCCAACTGGAGTATTTGCTATTGAAACAAAAGGAAGGTCAAAATTTGTAAAGCATGAAAAAAATAATTGGAAATTAGAATTTGATGGTCAAAAATTAATATTCCATAGTTGGTTTGAAACTGAGCCAGTTGAACAGGCATTAAGACAAGCAAATTGGTTAAAAAACTGGCTACGAGAAGCGACAGCGGAAAATATTAATGTCACACCTGTACTTGCCATACCAGGTTGGTACATAACTCGAAAAGCAAAGAGCAAGCTTTTAATATACAATGGGAAAAATTCTACATTTTTAGCCAATGGTAATGTGGTACTTTCAGATAAACAAATACAAACCATTTCTTTTCAGATAGAAAAAGAATGTAGAAATATCTCAGCAAAATCATACAAAAAAATGGCCCAACCAGCAAATTAACCTGACCCGCACTCGTTCGGTAATTTTGGTGTAGATTCAGGCAAATAGCCATAAACAAAGTTAATCGCAGCTGCACGGCGGGCAGGTTATTAAAATCGTTAGCCTCTTGGAATTAATTTCGAGCAAAATTGTAACCTATGAAAAACACAGGCAAATTAGAACAATCGCACCTTTTTCAATATATTCATGGGTATAGGTTCACACAACTGATTTATGTTGCCGCTGAACTGAAGATCGCCGATTTCTTAAAAGACGGCCCTAAAGATAGCTGTTATCTTGCCGCAAAAACTAACACCCATGAACCCAGTTTATATCGAGTTTTAAGGGCGTTAACCAGTATTCAAGTTTTTAAGGAGTCTGAACAAGGATTTGAACTAACAGACCTTTCGCAGTTTCTAATTTCAGATTCACCAAATTCGTTAAGAGTTCTTGCCGTAATGCGCGGAGAAGAAGTGAACTGGAAACCATGGGGAGAACTTTTGTATGCGGTAAAAACAGGAAATAATCCCTTTCAAGAAGTTTTTGGTATGGATTTGTTTGAGTATTATGAAACGCATCCTTCGTCCGGTCAGACCTTTAATGAAGGGATGAATATTACAACACAACATGATATCCAAACCATTTTAGACCAATATGATTTTTCTTATGCAAAGACCATTGTTGAAATCGGTGGGGGGCTTGGACGTTTGTTATTTTCAATTTTGGCAAAATATCCAAACAAGAACGGCATACTGTATGATCTGCCGCATGTGGTTAAAGATGCGTATACTTTGAGAGCACAATTTCAGATTGGAAATCGCTGTGGGATTGTTGGCGGTGAATTTTTCAGTACTGTTCCCAATGGCGGGGATGTGTATCTATTAAAACGCATCATCCATGATTGGGATGACAAACGGGCTTCAAAAATTTTACGAAATTGCCATCAAGTCATGAAAGACCAAGGTAAAATTGTAGTTTTTGAAACCATGGTTCAGGATGATTATGACAATCCCGAAGGAAAGGTAAATGATACACATATGATGATGGTTACCCCCGGAGGTAAAGAGCGAACAAGAGAAGAGTTCTCCAAATTATTTCAATCGGCAGGTTTTTTGCTTACACAAGTAACACCTATTGGTAAAGGTTTATATGCTGGCCTATATGCCATTGAAGGGATACTCCAATAATTAGATTGGACAACCTCAACTAGTTGATAATAAAGTAAAAAAGGCTAACCAGGCGTTTAAGCGGAACAGCACTCACTGGCGAAGTTTCTTGGTTATTCTCAGTCATTGCTATCTATCTCCTATGCGGTAGCTCCAAGGCTGTCCGCTTAACTTAATCGTTCAGCTTAATAACACAAGGAAACTCTAAAGGATGAAATATCTTGGAACGATTTATACCGCAATAGCTTTAATTTGTTTTACCGCCGTCTTGGCAGTTTATGATAATGTATTGTCCTTGTTTGCAATACAAGGGAATCCAAGCATGACCTTATGGGTAAAAACTGTTGCCGCTATAGGTATTTATGCTTTTTTGTTTCAATTTTTGATGTTCTTATCAGACAGAATGATACGTAAATTGTTATCTTCTGAGGCAAAAATTGTCGGTAATTGGTATCAAATATTTATTATTTACAATTACGAAACTGATGATAAAAAGAAAAAAATAAGGCATGGTCCTGTTTCTATTAATTTTTGCGGTGATGCTTTAGAAATTACTGCAACTAATCTAAAATTAGATAAATCATCTTCTCCATCTGGTTGGTATTCAAATAAAATTACGATAGATGGTAGTCAAATATGGTTGCTCTTCTCCTCTACTGGTCCTGGTAGGGGAACTACGCACGGTAATATGCTTTATCATTTCCAAGAAAACAAACCCAAAAAGCTCAATGGTCAATTTTCTGATTCAAGCCCAGCAAAACATTATGGGTCTATAGAATTATTTAGAATAGAGTCAGAATATAAAGAAAGACTAAAGGAATTGGAGGAAAGCAAGTAACTCCAATGCACTATTTTATTAAAAAATTAATTAGCTATATATTCTTAATAAAAAATCATGTCAATTTTCAATCTAAAGTTTTCGTTGAAAGAACAAAAAATATTACATTAGGTGATAATGTAGAAATTAACTACAGATCAAGAATAAGGTCACGCCATGATGATTCATTTATCTATATTGGAAATAATGTAAAAGTTAGGGAGTTCGTTGAGATTAATGCAAAAGGAAATGAAATTAAAATAGGAGATTATTGTTTTATTGCAAAAAATTGTTGGATTGGTGGTGCTGGAAATATATATATAGGCAGCAATACAATGGTTGGCATATCATCTTTACTGGTAGCGTCTGACCACGACTACATGAATATACAAGTTCCATATTATGACCATAGTGAAATACCAAAAAATATAATTATCGGTGAAAATGTATGGATTGGAGCTGGAGTTATTGTCCTTGGTGGTTCAAAAATTGGTCCTGGATCTGTTGTGTCAGCCGGTGCAGTAGTCAAAGGTAGTTATCCAAATGATTCTCTTATTGCAGGTATTCCAGCATGTGTCAAGTCGATCATTAAAAGAAATATTTAATGCTGAACAATCGCATACACACTGACCCCAAGCACGACGCGGTTTTGGCAACTGCTCTTGCAAGTTCAATTTCATCAACCATAATCCAACTTGGTCGGTAGATTTGCTTGAGGCAGGTGATGCGGGACGTTGTCGCGCCGAGCAAAGCTCGGCATATCTGCCGGGGTGTAAGTCCCCGGAGGGTAAGGGTTAGCCACCCACCCGTACCGAGTGTTGCGCCTGTGGCGGAGCCCTTTAAGAGCAATACTGGGCGAACAATACAGGTGAAGCGTACACAGGGTATTCTGTAGGCCGTAGGGGAGATCGCGCTCCCTGAAGTGCTGGTACAGCTTCGAAATGAGCTATTGCGGATGCCGAGGGTTTTAACGTACACCGAAGGCAAAACAAGAACATCCTTATTGGCTTGGATGGGAAGATCCGCCGGAGTCCTCAGGCCGTGGCATGCAGAAAGAGATATGTCGTAGAACTCGGGAGGCCCCATTGGTTCCTGTGGTCTGAACAGTGGCACAGAGGGCCTGGGAGGTGCCTGGAACGTAGTAGCCGCGTGCGGCGAGGCGTCGGTATAAATCCACGGATATACACTCTCGTCCCCTCTCTGTTCCATGGGCCGGGTCGCAGGTAGGTTTACCGAACCTTGAAAGACAGGGAAGGGAGCCAATTACCTTTGGGGATTCTTATCAAGCATAGTACTCAGAGCGTGGGAAAGCCACGTACAGGGGGAAGGACTTGACGGAAGTACGGAGCTCGCAAAGGAAACTTATGCCGGACATAGTAGGGCCGGATACACATAAGCCAACCTCACTGCGGGGAATAGCAAACAAGGCGAAAGCCGACAAGCAACATCGGTTTCAGGATCTCTATCGATGTCTCAATACGTCGTATCTATTGGAATGCTGGCCGCTTCTGAACAAGAACGCTGCCAGCGGAGTGGATAAGGTGACGTGGCATGAGTATGGCAAGAATCTGCGTGCAAATGTGAAGGCATTGGTTGCTCGCCTGAAATCAAAACGCTACCGTGCCAAACTGGTACGGCGGCAGTACATCCCCAAAGAGAATGGCAAGTTAAGGCCATTGGGGATTCCGGTTATCGAAGACAAGCTGGTGCAGCTGGCCTGTGCCCGATTGTTGAGTGCAATCTATGAAGAGGATTTCATAGAACACAGTTATGGCTACAGGCCAAAACGCAGCGCAAAGGATGCAGTTCGAGAACTAACCTTTAATCTGCAATTTGGTCGATATGGCCATGTGGTAGAAGCTGATATAAAAGGCTTTTTCACCAACATGGATCATGACTGGCTGTTAAGGATGCTTGCTCTTCGAGTTGATGACCGATCCTTTCTCAATCTTATTGAGAAATGGCTGAAAGCAGGAATCCTGGAGACAGACGGTAAGGTGATCAATCCCGAAACCGGTACCCCCCAGGGCGGAGTTATTTCCCCGGTGCTTGCCAATGTGTATTTACATTACGCATTGGACATCTGGTTTGAGAGGGTTGTTGGGCCACAGTGTCAGGGAGAGGCATATTTGTGCCGTTACGCTGATGATTGGGTTTGCGCCTTTCGTTTCAAAAGTGACGCTGACCGGTTTTATCAAGCCTTGCCCGGTAGACTGGCCAAATTCACTCTGGAGGTAGCCCCGGACAAGACCCGCATTCTGCGATTCAGTCGCTTTAGACCGAGCATGAAAAGGCGATTTACCTTTCTCGGATTTGAGTTTTTCTGGAAACCCGATCGTAAGGGAATAGCCCGTGTAACCCGGCGCACTGCCCGCAAGAAATTGCAGGCGGCCTGCCGTAGGATAAAGCAGTGGATCAGATTTTACCGGCATCTGCCCCAGCGTGAATTCTTTAAAGGCTTGAATGCCCGTTTGATTGGGCATTATAATTACTATGGAATATGCGGTAATTCTCGTTCACTTAGTCGCTTCTTCAACTGGGCCATAGAATGTAGTTTTAAATGGCTAAGCCGTCGAGGAGGCAAGAGAAAGAGTTTTACTTGGGGGAAGTTTAACCTTCTTCTAAGGTGTGTCCATATAGCTCGGCCCCGGATAACCGAGGGTCGCCAAAGAAGATTGTTTGCTTAGAAGCTGAAGACTTACGCGAAAGCGAGTACAACCGAGGAACCGGATGCGGTAATACCGCACGTCCGGGACTGTGCGGGGGGTGCCGGGTGACCGGCATTCCTACCGCGGAGGCTACAAGGATCATAGATGAATAGCTATCAATCCAATTACTCAAATGAGGTTCATCAACTGGTAGTAAGTGTTTCTAGGCACTATTTCCTAACAAAAAATGGCATAATGAAATATCAGAAAAAACCATTTGACGTTCGGATTGAAAACCTACACAACTCTCATAAAACTCATATTGTTCATTATTTAATTAGAGACCATTTTAGTGGCCTTTTTTACGCTGAGCTATGTGATTCAAACTCTCTGATTCCAATTCATGATTTTTTATATAGAGCATGGCAAAAAAAATCATACCACCCAATGGTAGGAATTCCGGTTTTTTTGACAATTCCTAAAAATGCACAAGATCTTTATCCTAACCTTGTACAATTTGTTGAAAAGATAGGCATTACTTACATCAAGGTCACCAGTGGTTTTCAGGGAGGAGTAAGAGATATTAGAACATGGGAAAACGAGCTGAAGTGGTGTGCTGTTGATTTTGCTAACCCATTTGGCCAACAAAGAGAAGCTACCATTCAACAAGCACAAGATGATATGCCGCAAATGTTTAAAAGGTTATTTGAATCATCGTATAACGGTCCAGCCAAAAAGGACGTGTATCTTTCTGGCATTAGCTCAGATCAAAAAATTTTCGTACCTAAATCAATGGGAGATTTCAAAAAAATATACGTGGATGTTGATAAATGAATATTAATAACATCAAAGAATCAATAAGAAAAAAGCATTACCTTTATCCTGTCAAAAAAACATATCCATGGGGTGACCGCTATTATGTTTTGATAGATTCAAGAAATATTAATAATGGTCAGCTTGAGCATATATATTTTGAAGTAGAAAATGAAGAGCACGCCAATAACATTATAAATGATTTTGCAAATATAATTCGTTCAACTAAAGACAAATGTGTAATTGGTTCTTTGCAGCAAGAATATTATTATCGTTTCAATAGCAAACCAAAAAAAATTGAGGCAGGTTTTTACGAATATCGCGGATTCGAGATCATGGATCAATATGACACCTCACTTTTAAGCGGAGGTGGTTCAAAAATAGGACGCTGGGTGGCCAGAGAAAAACCCTGGCTCGATGGAAAATATTTTTCAAGCTTTGACACATTAAGGGACGCTATGCTGGCTATTGACAAACATTTGGGGAAAGATGAAAATACATGCTCCTAAATGTCTAACAGTACGAAATAAAACAAAAAAAGCCCAACCAGTCAATTATCGTGCCGAGATAAATCCGGAGCCTCGGGATCCTCAGAGATGAGGTGAAATTGGCTAATGTTACCCAGTGGGTGAGGGCGGATATGCCCCAAGTCCCACCTGTCCAAAGCTGAGCCGGCAGGGCAGTAGTGAAACCTGAGGGCAAACCCGGTAACGGGAGTCCGAAGCCAGGTGGAGCAAGAGCGCAGGGTCTGTATTGAGCCCCGAAAAATGTATA
>UOEP01000001.1_pt1 | contig 8875 bp, 7 predicted proteins | sample 1989931 | NCBI WGS metagenome assembly UOEP01 (sample SAMEA4712198, study PRJEB27164) | hydrothermal vent metagenome | biome: marine basaltic hydrothermal vent biome; feature: marine hydrothermal vent; material: mineral | place: Pacific Ocean | collected 2011-06-14/2011-07-23 | depth 1691 m
ATAAAGGCGTATTGTGCTCAAAGCGCGATGGTAAAAACACTTACTATAACCTGAAATACGATATCCTTAGCCAGATTGTCGAATGCCTGAGTAAATGCACCTGCGACTAAGAAACTGCCTCGGGATTATTCCTTTTAATTTTATGTGTCTTTTCCCCTTCTTTAATCTAAAATACCCAATAAGGAATGTCCAAGTTTCATTACTTCATATTTTTGCATTCCTTATTCGGTGTTCTACTTTTCTGTTTTGAATTGTTCTTTTAAAAGCCCCCGGTTGCCTACCTCTTCCCTGATTCCTAATATCCACCAGAACAAGGATTGAAACTGTCTTTGATTAACTCCCTAAAAGTCACTACTTTTGTATAAAAATACAATATCATGGGATACATAATTGCTTTTTTCATATTCTTCCTCATCGTTGGCTTTATAGGTGGAGCCTTAACTAAAGGCTAATCAACTCCCCCACCTTTTTTTACCTACTCTCCCATTAAACCAAAGATTTGGAGATTATAGGCAATTTTAATACTTATAAATTAAAGGCCATACTCACAATAATGACTCAGAGACTGTTTAAATTTTCATTATTTCTTATTCCCGCTAAGTTTTATCGGATACAATTTTTCAGAAACTGAAAATACAATTCCCATGGTAAAACTCTGAAAGGATTAACTTACTTTTACAAAAAAAATATGAAACTGGTATTTGCGACAAATAACCCCCATAAACTACACGAGATACAGAATATCCTGGGCGATGATTTTGAAATTATCAGCCTGCAAGATATAGGCTGCCACGAAGAGATCCCCGAAGAACAGCCAACACTGGAGGGGAATGCCTCGCAAAAAGCATTTTATGTGTACAACAACTACGGTTACAACTGCTTTGCCGATGATACAGGGCTCGAAATTGAAGCATTAAATAATGAACCGGGGGTATATTCGGCACGTTATGCCGGGGAGGGCAAGAACCCGGAAGACAACATGAATAAGGTTTTACATAAGCTGGCTAAAATAAAAAACCGGAAAGCCCGTTTTAGAACTGTTATTTCGTTAGTCGTCAACGGAAAAGAAACCCAGTTTGAAGGGATTGTGAACGGCCATATCCTGAACGAAAAAAGAGGGCAGGGGGGGTTTGGTTACGACCCGGCTTTCCAACCCGATGGGTACGATCAAACATTTGCCGAAATGGGCATGGAAGAAAAGAACAGGATCAGCCACAGAGGCAAAGCCGTAAAAAAACTGGTAGAATATTTAACCAAGGAGTAACCTATGAAACAGGTATTTACTTTATTACTGATAGTATTTTTCTCATTGCAAAGCTTCTCTAAAAGGAAAATAGGGGAGTGGCAGGACTATTTATCGTATGCAAAAACATTTAAAATTGCAAAGGCGGGCGGAAAAATTTATTGTGCCAGCGAAGGCGGGTTGTTCTACTACGACACAAGCGACAACAGTGTAAACAAGCTTGACGGATTTATCAGGTTATCCGATTTTGGCATCAAAACCATTGCTTACAGCGATGCCAATGGTGTCCTGGTTGTTGCTTATAAAAACAGCAATGTCGACCTCATATTCGATAATGGAATGGTGTTCAACCTTTCCGATATTAAAAGGAAATCGATCATGGGTAACAAAACCATTAATAATATCCTTTTTGTTAACGATGTTGCTTACCTCTCTTGTGGATTTGGGATTGTTGCCATCAACCTTACCCGGCGTGAAATAAAAGACACGTATAAGATCGGCGAAGACGGAGGTTACATAAATGTCTTGGATATGGAATTTGACGGGCAGGAACTATATGCCGCAACCGAAAACGGTATTTACCATGCGGCAATTGACGAACCCAACCTGCTTGATTATAAATCATGGCACAGGTTTGAAAATATCCCAGACCCAACGGGAACATACTACCATATTGCCTTCCACGGGGGAAGAATAATCGTTGCACACACTACGGGGCGGTGGAAAACCAACAATTTTTACCTGTTTAACAATGGCAACTGGGAGCCATACCTCCCCCAGTTGAGTTATGCTTTCGATATGCAGGTAAATGGGGGCTACATGGCAGTATCCACTTCAAATGAGGTATTTATAATCGACTCGAACCAAAATATTGTCAAACGTTTCAATAATTACCCTTTTGTTGACGGGATAGAAAATGAAATTGCCGCGCGTTCATCCATTTACCTGGGAGGAAATAACCTGTGGATAGCAGATTACAACCTTGGCCTAATTAAAGGGGCGTCCGATGTTTATGAATCAATCTTCCCTGACGGCCCACTGGATAACAGTGCTTTCTATTTATATACCAACGAAAATGACCTATTTGTTGCATCAGGAGGCCGTACCGAAGGATGGAATAATGTGTGGAAAGCCCCGAAGTTGCAAAAATTTACAAACAACAGCTGGACGTACTACACAAAAAGGGAATACCCCGAAATGGGCAAATTCTGGGATATCGTCACTGTCGTAGCCGACCCGTCAGACCCCGGGCATATCTTTGTCGGCTCGTGGGGCGGGGGTTTGCTGGAATTTAATAACAAAGAATTAACTGAACGTTATACACCCCTTAACAGTTCGCTACAAACAGCTTTAGAATCGGACACATTGCAACATTACATACGAATAGGCGGGATGGATTTTGACTCGCAGGGGAATTTGTGGGTCACAAACTCCGAAGTACCCAATGTTTTATGCGTTAAAAGGCCAAATGGGGAATGGGAGTCATATAGCCTGCCCGAAATTGCCAATAATAAAAGTATCGGGCAACTTATTGTTACCCAAAATGATGATAAGTGGATCGTTGTTCCACGTGGGCACAACCTTTATGTTGTAAAAAATGACCTGTCAGAAAAAACACCCCTCAAAGTGCAGTCTTATTTCAACAATGGGGAAACCGAGCTAATCACAGAAATGAGCGATGTCTTTTCCATTGCCGAAGACCTTGACGGGGCGATTTGGGTTGGTACGTCAAAAGGGGTAGCCGTTTATTTCAGCCCCCAAAGGTTATGGGAAACCGGCACTATGTTTGCTACCCAGCCCAGCCTCGACCTAAACGATGGCCTATACCACCCTCTCCTTGAAAAAGAAATAGTTACAGCCATTGCAGTAGATGGAGCCAACCGGAAATGGATGGGGACGAATAATTCAGGGGTTTTCCTTATTTCTGAAAACGGGGAAACAGAGATTGAACATTTTACTACCGAAAACAGCCCCTTATTGTCGAATACGATAACCAGTATTGCTATAAACAACCATTCAGGAGAGGTATTTATCGGTACCGGTGAAGGAATTATTTCATACCAGGGCGATGCAACACAAGGCGGCAACGACTATGCAAATGTTTATGTCTACCCAAATCCGATAAGAGAAACATACTCGGGGCCAATAGTTGTAACCGGGTTGGTTGCCGAAAGCGATGTGAAAATAACCGACATCAGCGGCAACCTGGTATTTCAAACAACCTCATCGGGAGGGCAGGCAATCTGGAATGGGGAAAACCTTAACGGGAAACGTGTAAAAACAGGAGTCTACCTTGTTTTTTGTAACGGCCCGAACGGTGAAAAAACACATATTTCAAAATTACTCTTTATCAATTAACCTTTGGGGAAAAGCCGATAAAAACAGATATGGGAAGCCTTGCCCAATACCGGTATCCTTCAATAAAATATAACCTAAACAGGTAGCAATGTTAGCAAGTACAAAGGGCATAGTTTTACATTTTATCAAATATGGCGAAAGCAGTGTTATTGCCACCATTTACACCGAAAAATTCGGGAGGCAGGCCTATATTATCAATGCTGCCCGGAGCAAAAATGCTAAAAACAAAGTCCGCTTTTTACAACCTTTATTTATTCTCGACCTGGTAGTTTACCAAAAGCCGTCAAGAGATATTCAGCGGGTAAAGGAAATAAAATTTGCCGTACCGTTCAACTCAATCCCCTTTGAGGTCACCAAATCCACCCAGGCTATTTTTATAGCCGAAATTTTATATAAAACCCTTCGTGAAGAGGAGAGTTACCCCAAATTGTTTGGTTTCCTTGAAAATGCAATCCACTATTTCGACCTGATGGGGGATGGAACCAATAACTTCCACCTCTTTTTTTTAATCAGGCTAACTGAATACATTGGTATTCACCCGAATACTGAATTTATGGAGTTATACAAATTCTTCGACCTGAAAAAAGGGGTATTTACACCTGCCGAGCCTTCGCATACCATGCTGGTAAATAAAGAGCTAACACCTGTATTTAAAAAATTATTACAGCTAAGATTAAACGAATTATCAACATTTAAGATTACCCGGCAACACCGTGAAGCCCTTTTGCAAAAACTTATTGACTATTACCAATTACATTTTGAGGCTCCCGGTAGTTTAAAATCGTTGCCTGTTTTAAAAGAAGTGTTCAAATAGCTCATTACTGAAAAATTAAATACTTTTACAGATGATTATATTTTGCAGCAACGTGTAATAAACAGCAATTTTTAGAAACCCCCTGGTATAAAAAGGCTAATAATATCACTTAAATATCCAAACATGCAAAAAGATATTTTTAACGACATAAAAACCCTGTCAGAACAACATCAGGCATTCGATTTATCGCTTGAATCAATTGAATTCCCATGCCCCGACATGCTCGCCCTCCTTGCCAATATATATATTAAAGAAGGGTATAATAACTACCCCCCTGTGGAAGGGATTTATTCTTTACGCGAGCGCATATCTATTCTGATAAAAAAGACCCGGCAAATTAATTTTGACCCCGAAAAAGAAATTACTGTTACATCGGGTATTGCCCAAACGGTATCGGCAATTATCAGTGCTTTCATAAATGAAGGCGATGAGGTTATTCTTTTTGAACCGGCAGATATATTTTACAACCCGGCTATTAAGCTAAGCGGTGGCTCCCCGGTTTTTGTAACCCTTAAGCAGCCCGATTTTCATATCGATTGGGAAGAAGTGAGGAAAATGATCTCAACAAAAACCAGGATGATTATTATTAACTCTCCGCACAACCCTACCGGGAAAGTTTTATCGGAAGAAGACCTTCTACACCTTCAGAAACTAACCAATGGAACCAATATTATTGTAGTGAGTACCGAGCATTTTGAACATTTGACCTACGATAATAAACAACACAAGAGTGTTGCCTGTTTTGAGAAATTGCTGTCAAAAAGTTTTGTTATTTCATCGTTAGGGGCGGTATTCAACATCAATGGCTGGTGCATCTCCTGGTGCCTGGCAAAAGAGCCGCTAATGTCAAAATTCCGTGAAGTCCACCAATCACAGATTTCCTCAACCATCACCCCTTTACAATATGCACTGTCGGAATTTTTAAAAACATATAACAATAATTTTGCTGAGGTAACAACCTTTTACCAGGGGAAACGGAACTATTTCAACAGGCTGATGAAAGACTCGCCGTATACTTTGCTCCCTTCACAGGGAACCTATTTCCAAATGATTGATTTTTCAAATATCTCCGATGAAACAGATATTGAATTTGCGAAAAGGCTAATTACTGAAAATAACGTGGCAGTGATGCCGATATCTGCATTTTTAACACAAAAAAGCAAATCAAAGCTTCTACGGATTTGTTTTGCAAAAGAGAACAGTACTCTTGAACAGGCTGCCGATTTATTGATTAAAAACATTTAGGGGCTGCCTTAGCCAAGCTCTTCGCCTTCGCGGAATACAATGGCTTCGTAGGTATAAATATCGGCTGTTTTCCAACCATCCCACCCCAATCCGGCTTTGTCTTTCGAACAATGCCCCAGGAATTCTTCGAGGCTCCATCCGGTTTTTTCGGCAACCTGTGGCAAAAAAGTCCCTGAAAAACCTCCTTTCTGTATATAGATACCATGTTTCCCCAACTCTATTTCGTTGATAGAATTTATTCTCTTCAACGGAGTAAGCACCGATACCTCAATAACCAGGCCAGGAACTTCATCGTACGTAACACTATCGAACCGGCGGTCTTTTGCAGCAGAAACCGCCAATCTCTCAATAAGGGCAGGCAAGGGTGTACTGTCAAAGAAACTCCCGATACACCCCCTTAGCTTACCCTTGTTATATAAACTCACAAAAGCCCCTGTTTGTATACTTAGTTTACCCGACTCCACATTCTGAATGACCCCTGCCCTGTTTTTAATCCCAAAATACCTTTCCAAAGAATTACGGGCAATTTCAAGCAAATAGTGCTTTTCTTTCCCCGAAAGGGTAAACGGCAATTCCTCCTTATTGAAAACAGCTATTGCCTGGTAGCCTACCACCCTGCTTTTATCGCCATACAATGCAATATCCCCTGAATTTTTATAAATTATTTTTTTGTATTCAACATTTTTATTTTGAGTAATATACATAAGTGTCAATACCGAAGTCCATCCACATAATGAAGTAGCCAGGTTGTTATAATTTTTCTTCTTGTTTTGTTGAATTACCCTCATCAGTACATCAGGATTATTGGTAATGATGGCATCTGAGGTTAACTTATCAACTTTTGTAGCATCCCTGTATTCCGGGTAATGCGAAAAATCGGTGCTTATTACAAACAGGTTGCCCTTATTAAAATAAGGGGAAAGCACCCTGGCAATCGATTCACAGTCTTTATCCGACTGGGTCCCCAGGATAACAGGCACCAGTAAAAAACCGTCTGCCAGCCTGTATTGCAAAAATGGCAACTGGACCTCAAGGCTATGCTCTAAATTGTGTGCCTCTCTGTTGTTGTTAAAAATATCGTGGTTTTCAACCAACTCCCGGGCAAGCTCCCGGTCTACTTTAATATCCCCAAGAGGGGTTTGGTAGTCGCCATCACAATAAACCGAAGCTCCTTTAAAAAACAGGTGATGGCTTGAAGCCAATACAAAAACCCGCTTGTACGATGCCCCGGCGGGAATTTGATTAAACGCAGATGCAGCAACCTCGCCACTAAATACATACCCGGCATGAGGCGATATAATCGCTTGTGGAAGAATTCCTTTTTCAACAGGTGCTACAGCCGATTTAAAAAGGAACTCCAGCTCCCTTTTTAAAACCTTTTGACCATGAGGGTAAAACCTGCCATCAAACAACGATTTCCTAATTATATTGGTAGAAGGACAACTGCCCATTATTCCCTGTATCCCTTTTGTAAAATAACCATGCGGTAGCATATTGCGGATTATCATCCCGATACCCCTGAAGGTACTGGCGAGCCTCTACCTCGTTCGGGTATTTTTGTACAATAACCCTGTAAAACCCATTATCTGCGAATTTCATATAGGTATTCACATAACCCATAACCTGCAGCCTCCTGACAAACATTTCAGCATACAGTTTCGTCAGGAAACTCCCACTTACAATATGATAGTAAATTGGCTTTCCTGGCCCCCCCGTAAACGGGCGTATGACCTCTTCTACGTAATCGCTTTTTATTTTGTTGGCTTCTATAGCATCTTTATTTGCTACAACATCTGCCACAACTGTTTCCCCTCCCTGATAAGCTTCAGGTTTCGCATCGGGGAAAAGCTGTACGATATGCTCTGTTTTCGACTGCCCGTTGCGCAGATGTTCGGGTAAATCATCTGCCTTTTCAACCTTTTTAGGTATATGAAACAATTTACTTGTTTTACTTTTCCCTGCCTTTTTCGAAGTGCTGCAGGTTGTTAGCACTACAAACGACAGTATCAGCATAAATAACATCCTGACAAACCTTTTAACTTGTAACAATTTCATTTTATTTAGTTTTAAAATTTTTCCGTTGCTCTATTTCCTGAATTACCTTTAGGTAACACATTGCCGGGTTTTGCTCTATTTCATGCTGCCAAAACCGAATTATCTTAAATCCCAGGTACTCCAGCTTCCTGTTAACACTGGCATCCCTGGCTATATTCTTTTCAATTTTTGGTATCCAATACTCCCTGTTCGATTTCAATTTTTGTTTTTTCTCATCCCAGTTGAAACCATGCCAGAATTCACCGTCAATAAAAATGGCCAGCTTATATTTAAGTATCACCAAATCAGGTGTCCCCGGCAATTTTTTCACATTCTTCCGATACCTGACTCCTGCATTCCAAAGAAGTTTTCGTAAAGCCAGTTCCGGTGTAGTATCTTTACTGCGAATCTTACCCATCAACCGTGACCGCTCTTCGGTTGTTTCAAACCCGTATTTAGTTTTCATCCGGCACTTTTCTTCTTTTTTAAATTTATTGAAAAGCCCCTGGAATAAAGCGGGTTTTACAACCGCCAGGCCTATACTTATTAACTTTGGAATGTTGAAATGAAAACAATGAAAAGCCCGGCTTGGTAAGCTGCTGATTAGCAACGCCCTAAACAGGGGGGATTATAGTTATCAACTATGGTTTGTTGAAATATTTGCCCCGCTGCTATAATTTAAGGAGGCCTCTTGGGGCCAGATGGGAAAATTGTGGGAAATGTTGTGAACTTTTAAAATTATAATGAGGCGAAATATAACTGGCAGCAATCAGATTGGGGAAGGTCCACTTTTTCACTGAAAGAAGAAGTAGAGGATACCCTCTATGTTTTTGCAGAAAAAGCAGGGCATTTAAAAGGATTAGATGAGTTGGGAGCTTTGATTATTCGGGGAAGTGGGCGAAGTACACATTACCATATTAATTTGGATAATTGAGTTTTTAATCACAAAAGTTCAGTATTGCGAAAAACTACCCCGGCAATCTATCCAAAAAAAAATAGTAAGACTTGGGCGATCCCAAAAGGCCACATACTTTTGTAAGTATGTGGCCTTTGCAGGTACCCGGAGTGGGAATCGAACCCACACTCTGTTGCCAGAACTGGATTTTGAATCCAGCGCGTTATAAATTGCCTTGTATTTATATGTACTCATTATCAGCGTTTTAAAATTTTTTGTATTCAAA
>UOEP01000110.1_pt1 | contig 8874 bp, 12 predicted proteins | sample 1989931 | NCBI WGS metagenome assembly UOEP01 (sample SAMEA4712198, study PRJEB27164) | hydrothermal vent metagenome | biome: marine basaltic hydrothermal vent biome; feature: marine hydrothermal vent; material: mineral | place: Pacific Ocean | collected 2011-06-14/2011-07-23 | depth 1691 m
GTATGCCCGTATGCCTTTCACTTTAACCGCTGAAAAGATTGGGGGGACCTGGTTTACCTCACCAATAAATGCTTTAAGTGCCTCCCTGAATACCTCCTCTGTAACATGGGAGTAATCGAATATATTATTTTCTTCCGATTCTGTATCGTACGAAGGAGTTGTTGCACCAATTTTTAATTCGGCAATATATTCTTTCTCCTCTCCCTGGATACTTTCAATTTGCTTAGTTGCTTTCCCGGTACATAAGATCATTAATCCCGTTGCTTTTGGGTCGAGAGTACCTGCATGCCCTACTTTTAATTTTTTTATCCCCATTTTCCGGCACAAAGAATTCCGTACCTTTTGAACCAAATCAAAAGAAGTCCAGTCTGGTTCTTTGTCAAAAAACAAGACCTCTCCTTTAATAAAATCGAAATGACGAGTTGGCTCAAACATCTATAAAGGACTAATAATCAGATTTTTAACAAGAATATTTTAAATATCAGGATGCAAAGATAGTAATAAGGCCAATAATAAGGCAATAAATGGCAAAATAAATTAATTTCCCTTTTTTCACTAAATCAACCATCCATTTGCAGGCAAAGAGCCCTGAAACAAAAGCGGTAAGAAATCCGATGGCAAGAGGCAGTGCTTCAATATTATTGCCATTACCGGTAAATTCGCCACTTATTAAATCCAATGAAACGGCGCCAATAATTGGGATTAGCACCATTAAAAAAGAAAATTTTGCCATCTCCTTTTTATCGACCCCCAGCAGCAACCCGGTGGCGATAGTTGCCCCGCTCCTTGAAATACCGGGAAGGACAGCAAAAGCCTGGGCTACCCCAATAACCAGCGACTTAAAGAACGAAGCCTCCTTTTTACCGGATTTGGCAAAATTAGCCAGAAATAATAAAACTGCCGTAACAATAAGCATTGCACCAACAAATTGTACCCGCCCGCTGTAAAAAAGTTCAATTTCGTCTTTAAAAAACAACCCGAGTATAACAACCGGGACTGCCGAAAGCAGCAACATTAAAACATACCTTGTCGGCTCATCCCATTTAAACCCGAAAAACCCTTTTGCCAGGGCTGCAATATCTTTCCTGAATACAATAATTGTGCTTAAAACTGTAGCACTGTGTAGAACAACAGCAACCAAAAGGTTATTTTCGTTTTCAATTCCGAACAAAGCATGGATAATCTCTAAATGCCCGCTTGAACTAACCGGGAGGAATTCGGTAAGCCCCTGGATCAACCCAAGGATAAAAGCCTGAAGTTCACTCATCAACCAAACATCAATTATCGTTTTTAGGTTTCTTCATTATTGCATAGATTTCGAAAATAAACCCAAACAATAAAACAACCGGTGCCAATGTAATCCTCCTAAAACTAAATATTTCGGGATTAAATACATTCGGGTCATCACTCCCGCCACCTGTCATTAAAACAAAACCAATAACTATAATCACAAATCCTATTGCCATTAAACGGTAATTCTCTTTGCCCAGGGCAAAACCGTCATCTTTTATTTCAGTTTCTTTCTTTGCCATCAACCTGATTTTTGCGGGTAAAGATAATTAATAAAACAACTCATCGAATTTCATTTTCAGGAATTTATTTACTGCCAGGAATGTTGACACCCAGGAAATAATTAAGCCTAACCCTAAGATGACGATAAAAACCGCCCCCATCATTCTTACATCTTCGGGGCTGATTATGCCCTTAAGTTCCTGTTTATATGAAAAAACCATGCTCCCGATTAACACAAACGCAATGATAGCCCCCAATGCCCCGTAAAACAAACTCCTGTTAACAAAAGGCCTGCGGATAAACATCCTTGTGGCCCCAACAAGCTGCATTGTATTTATTACAAACCGTTGGGAATAGATGGATATCCGGATGGTATTATTGATTAACGCAATAAAAATAAGTGCCAGCATACCGCTGAAAACCAAAAGGAAAAGGCTGATTTTACGTACATTTTCATTAATAACCGTAACCAGGTTCCTTTGGTAGTACACCTCTTTTACCTGGGGGTATTCCATCAAATTCTTCTCCAAAATTACCAGGCTGTCAGGATGCGTATAGCGTGCATACAATTTTATATCGATTGATGAGAATAAGGGGTTAAAACCCAGGAAGCCGGTAAAATCTTCTCCTAATTCCTCCTGGAGCTCACGCGCTGCAGCCTCTTTGTCAACATACCTTGTAGATTTCACAAATTCTGTTGTGTTCAGTATCTTTTGCAACCTGATTATTTCAACCTCTTTGATGTTGTCGTGCAAAACCAATGTAAACCCTATTTTTTCTTTCACGTAATTCGACAACCGCCCGGCATTGATTAAAACCAGTGTTAAAATACCCAGCAGGAATAATACCAGGGTAATACTAATTGTAGAGGTCAAATATGATGTAACTATCCTTTTTTTGAGCTTTCTAGGTTTTTGCCTTGCCATGCCTTACCAATTCAAACCATACTTATAAATTAATATAATACAATTCAGGGGCAAAATTAATAAAATAAACCGGGAAGTTTTAAAAATCATATAAAGTCAAGGTTGCCCGGCAATTATTTTTAAACAGCTACTCAGAATTTTAAGCAAATATTCTTTGTATTTTAGAAAAAAGAAAATACTTTTGCAGTCCCGATTATTATCCATGTTTGTTAGTTGTTTAAATTATTGATTTACTTAGAGAAACAAAGTTTTATTGACATGCCGGAGTGAATTAAATTCCCGACTCAGGGGCAGGGTAGGAAAAAGTTTAGAATTAAAAGAAAGAAGATACAAGTGGATACACTAAGTAATAAAACCGTATCGGCCAACAAAGCCACGGTAAATAAAGAATGGGTTGTTGTAGATGCAACCGATATGATACTAGGGCGTTTAGCCAGCAAAGTAGCAAAAATGATCAGGGGTAAGCACAAAGTTGACTTTACCCCGCACGTTGATTGTGGCGACAATGTAATTGTCATCAATGCCGAGAAGGTAAAACTAACCGGGAACAAATTTTCTGATAAAGTTTACATACGCCACACAGGGTATCCGGGAGGACAACGTTCGCAAACAGCCAATGATATCTTAACCAAATACCCGGAGAGGCTGGTTGAAAAAGCAGTTAAAGGGATGCTCCCTAAAAACCGCCTTGGCCGCAGTATTTATAAGAACCTTTTCGTTGTTGTGGGGCCAGAGCATAAACATGAAGCTCAAAATCCGAAAGTTGTTGATTTAAATACTATTAAATAAGTAAGATGGAAGTTGTAAACACATTAGGCCGTAGGAAGTCGGCAGTTGCACGTATATATGTTAGCGAAGGGAAAGGCAATGTTATTATTAACAAACGTGACCTGAAAGAGTATTTCCCAACAGATATTTTACAATATGTAGCTTTGCAACCATTAACTTTATTGAACGTAAAAGAAAAATACGACATTAAAGTGAATCTTGACGGTGGCGGATATTCCGGGCAGGCCGAAGCCCTGAGGCTGGCAATAGCCCGTGCATTGGTTAATATCGACCCCGAGAGCCGCGCCGAACTTAAACAAGCAGGATTCCTTACACGAGATTCACGCGAGGTGGAACGGAAAAAGCCGGGGCAGCCAAAAGCAAGGAAGAGGTTCCAATTTTCAAAACGTTAATTTTTTATACACAATACGGATCTAAAACTGCAGAGACCCTATTAAATTAAAGGCTACTCAGCAGTTGCTTTTATGCAAGATTTAAAAAAAAAGTAAACAGATGCCAAGAACAAATTTTCAAGAATTATTAGACGCCGGAGTACACTTTGGACACCTTAAAAGAAAATGGAATCCCAATATGCAACCATATATTTTTATGGAGAAAAACGGGATACACATCATCGACCTTCAAAAAACAATTGTAAAAATTGACGAAGCTGCTGCTGCAATCAAACAAATAGCAAAATCAGGCCGGAAAATACTTTTTGTAGCGACAAAGAAACAAGCTAAAGACATTGTTTCCGAATTAGTGGAAAGTATAAAAATGCCTTACGTTACAGAACGCTGGCCAGGTGGCATGTTAACCAATTTCCCAACTATCCGTAAAGCTGTCAAGAAAATGAATTCTATTGACAAACTTACAAAGGACCCCAGTTGGGACAACCTCTCAAAACGCGAAAAGCTTCAGATTACCCGCCAGCGGGCTAAACTGGAAAAAATATTAGGGAGTATATCAGACCTTGTACGTTTGCCGGCAGCTTTATTTATCATCGATGTACTGAAAGAGAAAATTGCTGTCAGAGAGGCGAATCGCCTTGGCATCCCTATATTTGCAATCGTTGACACCAACTCAAATCCTGAAAATATCGATTTTGTGATCCCCGCAAACGATGATGCCTCCCAGTCAATCAAACTCATTACGAAAATAATGACCGATGCTATTAGAGAAGGCCTTCAGGAGCGAAAAATTGAGCGTAACAAAGAAGAAGCTGAAAATGAATCAAAGAAGGCTAAAAAAGAGAGGAAAACAGTAGTAAAAGATAAAAAGCCGGAAGACAAAGATGGTTCATCTACCGATTCTGACAAATAATGAAGACTAATCTGTTTTCAGGTATATCATTTTAAAAACCCAATTCAAATCAAAATTACATTATGGCATTCACAACCGCAGATGTAGTAAAATTACGTAAGATAACAGGTGCAGGTATGATGGATTGTAAAAATGCGCTTACCGAATCTGACGGCGACTTTGATAACGCCCTGCAAATAATCCGGGAGAAAGGTAAACTTATTGCAAATAAACGTGCCGACAGAGATGCCTCGGAAGGTGTTGCCCTTGCAAAAGTTTCCGCAGACAAAACAACAGGAGCAATCATTGTACTGAATTGCGAAACCGACTTTGTGGCAAAAAATGAGAATTTTATCGCTTTTGCTGAGAAAATACTCAACCTGGCTCTTGATAACAGGCCGGAAACCCTGGACGAAGTTAACGCTTTAATACTTGACGGGCGCACTGTTGCTGAACAGGTAACCGAACAAACAGGAATTATTGGGGAAAAAACCCAACTATCATATTATAGCAAAATAAACGCCGAATCAGTAGCTGCCTATATCCACCCGGGGAATAAACTGGCTACAATTGTTGGTTTCAACAAAGCAGATGTCGACCCGCAGGTTGCAAAAGATATTGCAATGCAAATCACTGCAATGAACCCTGTGTCGGTCGATAAAGAATCTATCCCTCAGGAGACTATTGATAAAGAATTAGAAATTGCGAAAGAAAAATTCCGCCAGGAAGGGAAACCCGAAGCAATGCTTGACAGGATTGCACAAGGTGCCCTGAATAAATGGTTTAAAGAGGTGGCTCTTTTACATCAAACATACGTTAAAGACGGCAAAATATCGATTAAAGAATTTTTAAACCAGGCCGACAAAGACCTGGCGGTGACAAAATTCGACCGTTATTCACTAAATGCATAAGCACAGGTTTCTATATATCCTTCAGAAGAGCTTCCATTGGAGGCTCTTTTTTTTTCGCCTTTAATCACGGTAGCCTGGCTTTGCAATAAAACGATTTGTGAATTATTGTAAAAATCATTATACCTTTATCAGAAAAAAGTACCAATGCCAAAATATAAGAGAATACTTTTAAAACTTAGTGGCGAGTCGTTAATGGGGGCACAGGGATATGGTATCGGCCAACAACGCCTAAATGAATATGCCGGACAAATAAAAGAGGTTGTAGCCCTTGGTGTACAGGTAGGGATAGTAATTGGCGGCGGCAATATTTTCCGGGGATTAAGCGGAGTCGCCAAAGGTTTCGACCGGGTAAACGGCGACCAGATGGGAATGTTGGCAACCGTAATCAATAGTTTAGCTATTAATTCGGCATTAAACAGCATTGGGGCAAAATCAAGAGTCCTTACAGCTATCCGGATGGAGCCTATCGGAGAATACTATTCAAAAGAAAAAGCTGTAGGTTACCTCGGCAAAGGAGAAATTGTGATCTTCTCGGCCGGCACAGGAAACCCTTATTTTACTACTGATACGGCAAGTGCCTTACGTGGTATTGAAATAGAAGCCGATGCCTTTTTTAAAGGGACCAGGGTTGACGGCATTTATACTGCCGACCCTGAAAAAGATAAATCAGCTATTAAGTACAAAACCATCACTTTCGATGAGGTTTATAGCAAAGGGCTTAAAATAATGGACCTTACCGCAACAGCAATGTGCAAAGAGAACAACCTGCCTGTAGTGGTCTTCAATATGGACAAAAAAGGCACCTTATTAAAGGTACTCAATGGTGAAGATGTTGGGACTATTGTGCTAAACTGATTTTACATTTAATTTCAAACAACTTCCAATAATTATTTGATAAATTATTAATTTTATTTTCATCTAATTTTATTTTTTCTATATTTGCTAACAGTGCATAGTTGGTAACCTATTGATTAATTTCACAGATGGAAGAAGAAGTTGAATTTGTAATAGGGCTTTGTCAGGAAAAAATGGACTCTTCTATAAAGCACCTGGAGAAAGAGTTGGCTCGCATTCGTGCTGGGAAAGCATCTCCGGCTATGTTAGATGGGATAATGGTTGATTATTATGGGAGTATGACAGCTTTAAACCAGGTTTCGAATATAAGTACGCCTGATGCACGCACGATTGCAATTCAGCCCTGGGAGAAGAGCCTGATTCCCGATATCGAAAAAGCCATTATGACGGCTAATATCGGGTTAAATCCTGAAAATAACGGTGAAATTATTCGGATCAATATTCCCGCACTGACAGAAGAGAGGCGTAAAGCACTTGTAAGAGAGGTACACAAAGAAGGGGAAAATGCTAAGATCAGTGTCCGTTCGGCAAGGAAAGAAGCTAAAGAAAGCCTGAAAAAATTACTGAAAAAAGGATTGTCTGAAGACCTGGAGAAAGATGCTGAAGCAAAAGTCCAGGAGATAACTGATGATTTCGGGGAAAAGATTAATAAATTAGTAGTTTCTAAGGAAAAAGATATTATGACCATTTGATTGTTTCTAGTTTTCTGTTTTCTGAACATTGTTCAATTGTTTTCATGGCTTTGAGGCAGCTTTAAAAAGCTGCCTTAATTTTTTTAACGCCCCTATAGATGGCAACCTTCAAACCCAAGTGCCCATCTGTATAGTTAAATAGGAGCAATTGAGTATGATAGGTGTTGGCAATTAGTATTCATAATCAAAAAAGAGTTGGAGAAATGAACCGGTTAGTTGAATTTATTAATGATAAATGGAATTTAAGCCCTGCAACCCAGGGGAAAATATTTGCCACATTAATAATAATTGCCGGCTTGTGGCTTATCCGCCTTATTATCCTGAAGGTTGTGTGGTCTCAAACCAATGATGTAAAAAAACGCTATGCCTGGAAAACTTCCATATCGTATATTTTACCGTTTATAGGGGTATTCTTTGCTGTTGCTGTCTGGTTCGAGGTTTTTAGGGAAATGGGTGCTTTCCTGGGGCTTTTATCGGCAGGTATTGCAATTGCATTGAAAGACCCGTTGACAAATATAGCCGGTTGGCTCTTCATTATTATCAGGAAACCGTTTTCAGCAGGCGACCGCATCCAGATCGGCAGCCAGGCAGGCGATATTATCGACATAAGGCTGTTCCAGTTTACCCTCCTTGAGATTGGCAATTGGGTTGATGCCGACCAAAGTACAGGGCGTATAATACATATACCGAACGGGAAGGTGTTCATTGAACCGCAAGCAAACTATAGCACAGGGTTCAGGTTTATCTGGCATGAAATACCTGTACTGATTACGTTTGAAAGTAATTGGGAAAAAACAAAACAGATATTGCTCGAAATAGTTAATAATGAAACCATTCTTTTTAGTGAAGAAGCTGAAAAGGAAATAAAAGAAGCAAGCAAAAAATACCTGATATTTTTCAACTACCTCACCCCAACGGTTTATACAACCGTTAAAGACAGCGGCATTTTACTTACCCTCCGCTTCGTTTGTATCCCCCGGGAACGGCGTGGCAAAGAGCAGGCCATCTGGGAAAGCATCCTGAAAGAGTTTGCCAAACACCCTGACATTGGCCTGGCTTACCCGACACAACGGTTTTATACACTGGGTGAAGAGCAAATGAAAGATACAAAAAAGGGTTAATCCTTCGAAACCATTATGCCCAATATTGATAGTATTTTGGGCGTCCAAAGGAATCAATCCACCACAGCGTTGACCTACAAGGACTTACAGTCTTTTGGTTTCTTTTGTATCTCCTTTTGGTTGTCCTGCCAGGGCTCGAACCTGGACTCTTCTGATCCAGAGTCAGACGTGTTACCAATTACACCACAGGACAATTTTGATGCAAAAATAATAAAATTTCAATTCGAATACCGATTGATGTAAATTATCCAAAAGTAAGGAGACTGTTTAGGCTTTATAAAGCCTTTTGTTCTATTAAAATATTTGCCTATTCCACATTATAATTTGGCAGCGGCAAATGCCTTCGTACACATTCGTTTATCATGTTTATTGTACCTCGCCCCCAAGCTTCAATATACCCATTGCGGGACAGGGATCATATTAAAATTAGGGTGGATTAAGGATCAATTCAGATTATTGAGGAGATGGTGTGTTTTTTACTTTCCCGCTAACGGATCAAAACTGCTAAAGTGTTACAAATAAAAAATTAAGATTCATTCAAGGTAAAAAGATTCTTCTTGTCCTGCCGGACAGGCTTTACTTTTTGGCTTGACCCAAAAAGTAAACAAAAAGGTCAAGGCTGACGGTGCTTTTGATAGAAAACTACGGATCGTAAATGCTACGCAATCAAACTCCTCTCCCGAAAATCGGGATCGTCAAACAGGATTGCTTACCAGTGCCTGCCCTTATTTACTCCCTTGTTTTCTAAATCAAAACCCTCGTAGGCCGGCCAACAGATTATCTATCA
>UOEP01000054.1_pt1 | contig 8858 bp, 8 predicted proteins | sample 1989931 | NCBI WGS metagenome assembly UOEP01 (sample SAMEA4712198, study PRJEB27164) | hydrothermal vent metagenome | biome: marine basaltic hydrothermal vent biome; feature: marine hydrothermal vent; material: mineral | place: Pacific Ocean | collected 2011-06-14/2011-07-23 | depth 1691 m
CGTCCCGGTAGTCTGCGGTGCTGTTCAGATTACCACGGACTCCCCAGGAAACATTTTTATGGGTTGCATTTACCCCTGACCCGATATTTACCCCTTGCGAGTTGGTATGGTACCTGAGTTGCACATCGCCTTTTACTGTCCCAACCGGGGCCGGTTTTTCGGAGACCAGGTTGATAACCCCTCCGATGGCATCAGAGCCATAGAGCAGGGATGCGGGGCCTTTTACCACCTCAATCCTGTCCAGCCCGGCTTCATCTGCCAGGAACGGGTGGTTTACCGAAAACTGGAAATTCTCCATACGCGTGCCATTGTTCAATACAATAATATTGGTTGTTGAAAGGCCGCGGATAACGGGCGTAACAACTCCATTCCCTTTGCTGATAACATCAACCCCGGGGATAGCTGAGATACTTTTCATTAGCGGCCCGTTTGCAAATGCCTCCTGGAGGGTTGCATCAATAGTTTCAATTTTAATTGCATTCTCATGTTGTGTCGAGATTGCCCCTGCCGATACAATCACTTCTTCCGATTTCAGGGCGGATACTTCCATGGGGATATCGACTACCGTATCATTGTGGCAGGTATGGATGGATTTTACTACCGTTTTATACCCGACAAAAGAATATTGCAGCTTGATAAATCCTTTTGGCATATCCCTTAAACGGTAATCCCCTTTGTTGTCGGTTACTGTCCCCTTGTTTAGCTCAGGAAGGAAAATATTGACGCCGGGGAGTACTTCATTGGTTGCTTTATCTGTTACTGTCCCCGAAATAGATGTTTGCGTGTATGCAAAGCGGGCTGTAAACAGTAGCATTATACAGAAAATATATTTCATTTTTTTGTTTTTTTGAAGCCTCCTTAGCATAAAGCCATGCCTTATAACTTTGAAACAGGCTATAAGCGCCAGGAGGGGGTGGAATAAAATTTAACTAAACAACTACTGTATTATGGTGAAACAGTAAAGTGGCTTGATAAGCCCGGAGGCCCTCTCAGGGTGGATGTTATTAAATATATATGATCGATAAAAGGGGTAAGGTAAAATGTGGCCCTTTCAGCAAAACAAAACAGGTTAAAAGGTATGTTGCCAACTAATGTATTGTTATCCTGAGGGGCCATTTCAAAATCGCATATTAAACAATGCCCATCTTTATTGTGAAGGTGGGTTTCATTTAAAGAATCTGCATTGCACTCAAAATGAGGGTGGTGGTGCGAAAAAGTATGGGCAAACCGGATAAACAATGGGCTGGCAAAGAGCAACAATAGTAAAATACCCTTTACCTTTACGGAAATAATATTTGAGATATAATTATTCAATGTGAAAATATCTGGATTACAAAGGTATGATTTTAGTCGTTATAAAGTCCAATATATTACCTAACTTTCTGTCGTAAAAAAAAAAGGGATGGCAATTAGCAGACGAAAATTTGTAACAAATAGTACAACTGCGCTGGCAGGGGTAGCCCTGGGCAGGGCAGCACTTGGGAATACCGTATTAAATGATGTGGGAAACGGCAACCTGCCCATTGTAGCCTCCACCTGGAAACACGGGATGGCTGCCAATCGGGCTGCCTGGGGGGTATTATCGAAAGGAGGCTATGCACTTGATGCTGTCGAAGCAGGTGTCCGTGTGCCGGAAGGAGACCCATTGGTAACTTCGGTAGGCTACGGCGGTATACCGGACCAAACGGGCAAAGTATCGCTCGATGCCTGTATAATGGATGAAAAAGGGCAGGCGGGTTCGGTTTGTTTCCTGCAGCATATCAAGCACCCGGTATCTGTTGCCCGGTTGGTGATGGAGAAAACACCCCATGTAATGTTGAGTGGGAAAGGAGCCCTGAAATTTGCCCTTGCAAATGGATTTAAGAAGGAAAACCTGTTGACTCCGGCAATGAAGAAGAGGTGGAAAGAATGGAAGAAAACGCAGGAGGCAAGAGATACAATTAATTTTGAAAACAAATCAAAAGATGGCCATGATACCATCGGGATGCTGGCTCTTGATATGAAAGGGAGGCTTTGCGGGGCATGTACTACCAGTGGTATCCCTTATAAAATGTTCGGAAGGGTAGGTGATTCGCCAATTATCGGCGCGGGGCTTTTTGTCGATGGCCGGGTTGGTGGCGCTGTTGCCACAGGGCAGGGGGAATTGGTTATGAAAACCCTGGGGGCTTTCCTGGTGGTCGAGTTTATGCGTAACGGGTATCCACCCAAAGAAGCCTGTTTAAAGGCTATCCAAAGGATTACTAAACAAATTCCCGGTTACCAGAAATACCAGGTTGGGTATATTGCCTTGAATAGCAAAGGGGAATACGGTACTTTTTCTATTCACCCCGGGTTCGAATATGCCATTAAAACCAACGGGGGCGATGAGTTAAAAGAAGCGGAATCGTTCCGGAAATTACTGTAATTAGGTTTGTCCATAAAGTCCGCCTTCTGCGTTACTCTCGTCTTAAAAACCTGTCATCCCGAACAATCGGGGCTCCTGGTTTTTAAGGCTTCGAAAGCCTTGAAGCCGAACATTCTGAACCAAACACTAACTTTATGGACAGGCACTAATTAATGATGGCACCCCCCGAAAGAGTACCATCATTAAGAGAATTATTTTTTATGGTGGTTCCTGAAATTAATACCGGCCATTTCCAGCCTTTTATAATCCGTATCAAGCCGTATGAGGAAATCGGTATAATCTTTCCCCTCTTTCGGGGTCCATGCCAATTCAGCCAGGGCGCATAACCTTGGCAGGAGCATATATTCGGCTTTTTTTGTTGTCGCCACATACTCTGTCCATAGGTTTGCCTGTGCCCCCAGTATATGTTTTGCTTCTTCCGGGGTCAGCTCTTCAGGCACCGGCTCGTAGCTATACACTTTTTCAAGCGGGAGGAACCCTCCGATGGCAAGCGGTTCGTTATCTCTATTTTGCGACTGGTAATAATCAAAATATAAATTAGTAGTGGGTGTCATCACTACATCGTGCCCTTGTTTAGCAGCCTCGACCCCGCCTTTAATCCCACGCCACGACATAACTGTTGCCTGCGGTGCAAGCCCCCCTTCCAGGATTTCGTCCCAGCCAATAAGCCTTTTGCCCTTCGATGTAAGGTATTTGTCCATCCGGGAGATAAAATAGCTCTGCAGCTCATGCTCATTTTTTAACCCTTCGTCTTTTATCCTTTTCTGGCAGTCGGGGCACTTCTCCCATGCTTTCTTCGGGCATTCGTCTCCTCCAATATGGATAAACCGGGATGGGAATAGCTCACAAACTTCGTCTAAAACATCCTGCAGGAATTTAAATGTTTCCTCTTTCCCTGCACAATAAACATCTTCGAAAATACCCCACCGCTCCTGTACTTTATAGGGCCCCCCGGTACAACCCAGTCCGGGGTAAGCAGCCAGTGCCGCACTTGAATGCCCGGGCATCTCTATCTCGGGGACAACTGTAATGAACCGGTCGGCAGCATACTTAACTATATCTTTTACCTGTCCCCGGGTATAAAAACCCCCGTAGCCGATCCCATCGTATTCATAAGACCAGCGGGCATGGCCCACAACAGTTTGGTCGCGCCAGTGCGATATCTCAATTAATTCCGGGTATTTTTTTATTTCAATACGCCAGCCCTGGTCTTCAGTCAGGTGCCAGTGAAAAATATTTAGCTTGTACATTGCTAAAATGTCAATGTATTTTTTTATGAATGAAACCGGGAAAAAGTGCCTTCCCACATCCAGCATATTCCCACGCCATTGAAACCTGGGAGTATCCTCAATCTCAACAGCAGGGATAGGGAGTCCCTTACTACCTGTTTCCACCGGAAGGAGCTGTTTCAATGTTTGGATACCGTAAAATACCCCGGCAGGTTTATTGGCCGAAATAAAAATCCCTTCCCGGCCAACGTTTAACCGGTAGCCTTCACTGCCGAGTGTATCATTGGTGGTTATTTTTAAACTGATTGGTTTCCCTTTCCCGTTTTCACTGAGTTTAAAACCATAATACAATTCTAAATATTCGTTGAAAAAACCGGCTATCCGCGAAAGGTTTTTATCAGATGTATTAAATTCCAAGGTGTTCCCCTGCCCTAAAATAAACTCACCCTGCTTAATCTGCAAATTAGAAGGTTTTGGGATAATAGCCGTTTCCTGGGCTGTGGCGATTGATGATACCCCTATTAAAAGGATGGCTAGTTTTTGCTTAGTACTCATATTACATTGGTTTTTGAATAAGTTGGTTTAATGATATTAGTTTTGGCTTTAAATAACCTCAATAATTTTACATTTGCAATTTAATAAAAGTTTATGATTACAGGCCATATTGAAAAGTTGTGGGGGGGGGGGATTTTCTCAGGAGTAACAGGGGCAATATATAAGAAGATAAATTTTGTTTTTTGGAATTATTATAGTGAAGTTGTTTAAAAAGGAATAATCTCCTGAAAAATATGTTAATTTGTAAAAACCGGGGTTTATGCTTCTCACAAGGATATGTTTGTTTTTAGGTGCCGCCTCTTTATTCTTTGTGAAGGGAGGGCATGAAGGATTAACGATGATGTACCCTAATACGACCGGGCTTCCGGCCAGCTCGGTTGAAAAAACCATTGTCAGTTTTAACGACACCATCCCCAATGATACACTTTACACATTAAAGTCGGAAGAAGGTTACCCGGTTTCTTATTTCAGGAAAATAGAAACAGGAGTGTGCATTGACGGCAAATGCCGGATTATGAATATTATTTTGCACTGGGCCATCACAGGGCGGTACCTTGGCTTTGAGTTGCCCAAAGGGGAGTTCCTTAGCAAAACAGAGCATGTAAAGTTCAGCCATGAAGAGTACCAAAGATTGCATAAATTACTTTCCAACCCATATTCATTACTTGCAAATTTTACCATATACGAACTGATCCCGCAAAAAAATACCAATGCCGGCAAAGTTGATGCGATAAGTGCCGCAACCATTGCCGGCGTATCGGATTATATCGTTAAAGGGGCTGTTTATACATCCTATACATTATGGCATATTGTTTATGGGAATACGCGAAGTGCGATTATTAGAAAAACAGAACAGGCACTAACCCCCGAATTAGTACAACTCATTTTAAAAAGCCCCAATATGGAGGACAAGGCCTGGGGGTTGAGCCATATCAATGGTTTCGTAGAATTTACGCCCGGAGTGCAGTCCTCGGTTTTAAACTTCATACAAAATGAGGACTATTACCTTTCCGAAAAGGCAATCAATGCAATTGCCCCGGAGAACCTGGCCTCTGACTCATTGCAACTGAGGTTGTTTGATAAATTCGATACTGTAAATTTCGGGTTGAAACTGTTAATATTAGATAAACTAAAAGAGGCGCCTGTACTCAATGCGCAGGTAGCAGAAAAATTAGCCGCCGGGCTGAATGGGTACAGGGGTTCCGTAACAAATAATATCTTAAGGCTGTTCGCAAAACACCAAATATCCACCCCCGGAATATGCCGGCTCACCGCAGAGCTGTTGCAGCACCAAAATAGTTTTATTTCACGTAAGGCCTACCAATACCTTAGCGGCATTACTATTCATGATAAAAAAATAAACCGCCTGATACACAAGTACAAGTCGAAACACCAATTGTAAGAAGCTGCCTAAATCCTACCCCTGCCGGGCAATGGGCAGGCTTTGGCTTATTTCTTTTCCGAAACAGGTATCTTTGTACCACATTTTATAAAATGTTGTTACTTTTATAACCAAAACTATTAAGCCTTATTTATAGATAAACTAAACCATTATGGACCAGGGAGTATGGCTGTTGTCAGCTTTAATTATTTCGGTGCTGTTTATAATTCTTGGCACGTCAAAATTTAAAATCCACCCATTTATCGTATTACTAATAGCCTCTTATGGTGTCGGTTTTATTGCCGGGATGCCGGCCTCCGGGATAGTACAGGTAATTACACAGGGGTTTGGGAATATCCTCGCCTATATCGGTATTGTAATTATTTTAGGAACCATTATCGGCACCATCCTCGAAAAGTCGGGTGCAGCTATAAAAATGGCCGATATGGTATTGAAGGTGATTGGCAAGAAACACCCTACCCTGGCAATGGGGTTTATTGGCTACATTGTTTCTATCCCTGTATTTTGCGACTCGGCGTTTGTGATCTTATCTTCCCTGAAAAGGTCGTTGATCAGAAAAACAGGGAAACCGGCCATTGCCATGAGTATTGCCCTGGCAACAGGATTATACGCCACGCATACGTTTGTCCCACCTACCCCCGGGCCAATTGCCGCAGCCGGGAACTTAGGTATTGATAAACAACTGGGGCTGGTTATTATTTTCGGGTTACTGGTTTCTATGTTTGCAATGCTGGCAGGTTATTTCTGGGCCAACTATACAGGCAAAAAGTATACCTCCGGGGAAGACAATACCGAACTCCACGAATTGGAAATTGCTTCGGGGAAGAAACTCCCCCCCGGGTTTTTATCTATCCTGCCTATTTTCCTGCCTATTGTTTTAATTGCCATCAGGTCGGTGGTTAACCTTACGGCTGCCAATCCGTCGTCTATTGGTTTTCAAACAGTCGACTTCCTGGGGAATCCTGTGAATGCCTTATTATTAGGGCTATTTGCAGCATTTTTATTGTTACCGGGGTTAAACAAAGACACACTGACCAACTGGGTCGGCGAGGGAATTACCTCTTCAGCTTCCATATTAATAATAACCGGGGCCGGAGGAGCTTTTGGGGCAATGTTAAAAGCCACGCATATTGGCGATTACCTTGGAGAAGTACTGTCGGCATACAACTTAGGCATATTTTTACCGTTTATTATTGCCGCCGCCCTCAAAACTGCACAAGGGTCGTCTACTGTTTCGCTGGTAGCCACTTCGGCATTGGTAGCTCCTTTACTGGTAAGCCTTGGTTTGGATTCAGATATAGGGAAAGCCCTTACAGTAATGGCAATTGGCGCAGGAGCTATGACCATTTCTCATGCCAACGACAGTTTTTTCTGGGTAGTTACGCAATTCAGTAAAATTGATGTAAATACAGGTTATAAAACCCATACAATGGCAACACTGATCCAGGGCGGAGTATCCCTGGTAGTTGTTTTTTTATTGAGTCTTATTTTTCTGTAATAATTCTTTTTGCCCTTTGTACTTCACGTCTAATCTTCTCCTCACGAACTGGGCGAATTCAATTTTTAATGGAACATATTGTGATGCATATCGTGATGCTTCTTGGTGCCAACAATGGGCAGATGTTGAATTAAAAATGAAATGGGATGATGCATGGCTTTCGAATCAGGATTGTGATGGAGATGGAGATGGAAAGCTTGATCGGCACTATGGCTTTGATAGCTATATAGGTTCAGGAGCTTGGCTCACTAATCATCAGAAAGGAACTTATACTGATGATGATGGAAATGAATGTAATTGGAATTATTTTGTGAAAATTATTGCTGTACCAGAAGGTGCTACCTCAGAGGCTGGTGTTTGGTACAATGCTGATGGTACGGAAATTGGCCCTGTTATTTGGGGAGCATTTGCTATTATCCAGGTAGTTGAGAATGATCCTTGTGCAGGAATTCACGGGCTGCAATTTAATAGTCCAGATCATTCCGGACTTGGTAGATGGTAAGATAAAAAATAATCGAACTAAGAGACTGTTTAAAAATTATCCTTTACGTTTATTATGCGTCTTTTCCCGTCATATTTTAGCAATTTATCGTTAAATACAGTGTTGTATTCGCCTCCAAATTGCTTTATCTGACAAAAAAATACACTATAATAATTCATAAAAATAAAATTTAAACAGTCTCTAATATTAGGAGCTACCTTTTTTTGTGGCTCTTTTTTTATAGAGTGACTCCACAAACCACAAAAAAGCCCCGGAAAAACTCCGAGGCTTCTCCGATAGCTATCGAAGCTAATATTCTGATATTCTGATCTTCCTAAGAGGTCCAGCTTTTTACATCGTCCTGCAAAACGGTTGGGATATCCAGCTTGTTCTTTTTGCGGTAACCCATCATTTCCTGATACAGCTTGCCGGGTTTTTCAACAGCTTTTATTTTTTCAAACCGCTATGTTGTTTATATTTCGTTTCATTTATACACTTTCCGCCCGCTTGCATTTAGTTTTTATTGGCGGCTGGACTTTCTTGTCTTTTTAAATCTTTCTTTATCTTCCTTTTTCAATTTTTCAGAAGCAGCAGTAAAAGCTATTGACGATACCCTTTTAATATTGTCTTCCAAATATCGTAATGTTTCTCTCGAATATACATTGTATAATTCTTTTAATGACCAACCAACAGCCTTTTGAACATAATACTCTTTATCATCAATTAGTCTATTTATAAACTGAATTATTGTATCGTACGGCAATATAACCTTTTTAGTCCTGCTGAAATACAAAAGACTTACAATAGATTGTCTCCTGTCCCAAAGATTCGTTGATTTATTCCATCGCTCAAGTTGCTCTAATACTTTGTCTGGAATTAATTCAAGTATTTTTGTGTAGATTTTAGATAATGCATCACAATAGCCCCAATTGTTTACTTTCTTTTGCCAATCTTTTATTATTTCCCATGAATCAAACAGAAATTCTTTGTCTTTAATTTGTGACTCGCAATAAAGAAATGATTGCATACTGGTCCAGAAATCAGATGAATTATTCCAGATATAATCCCAAATGATCAATTGTTCAGTTGAAGGTAGTTCAGAAAACGAATATTTTTGTTTTGAAAGCTTCCTCTGTGCAGAAGCATTTTTAGGTGTTATACCTACTTTGCTCTCAACCTCTGTCAAACACTTTTTTAGATAGTCTTCATGCATAATAATGGTTGATTTCCGTGGTTAAGGTCAAGTTGGTAAGGGGAATTTCACCCCAACCCTCTCATCCCGAAGCCTC
>UOEP01000012.1_pt1 | contig 8800 bp, 7 predicted proteins | sample 1989931 | NCBI WGS metagenome assembly UOEP01 (sample SAMEA4712198, study PRJEB27164) | hydrothermal vent metagenome | biome: marine basaltic hydrothermal vent biome; feature: marine hydrothermal vent; material: mineral | place: Pacific Ocean | collected 2011-06-14/2011-07-23 | depth 1691 m
ACCGCCCCGCCGAAAGCAGGCCCGAAGGAGCTAAACGCTGCTTTTACCCCGTTTGCATCGACAGCCCCAACCGACACAACACTGTCGCCGTCCGATGGGGCTATAATATAGTGCCACGGGCTGTCCCCCTCGTTGCCGGCACTGCAAAAAACCAGTATCCCACGGCTGGCAGCAATATTAGCAGCCCGGGTTACACGGGTTGTATTGCCATCCATTTCGCTATACGAGTGATCCATTGCCGGGTCGTCAAACAAAAAGTAACCCAACGATGAATTAATTATATCGGCGCCAACACTATCGGCAAACTCAGCCCCTACAACCCAGTTGTCTTCCTCGTTTTTGAACTCAACACTTGCATCTTCGGTACGCAATAACCAATACGATGCCTCGGGAGCAGTCCCGATCAGCAGACCGGGCAGGTTGCCCCCCATAATTGAGAGCACCATCATGCCATGTGAGTGTTGGGTGAAAACATTCGAATCCCTATCGACAAAGTCAACAGCTCCCAGTATCCGGTTATCCTGCCACAAAGAATCGAAGGATGGCAACTTGTCTACATTATAAAACCCGGCATCCAGGACAGCAATCTGTATCCCTTTGCCTCTGAATCCTTTGTCGTGTAGGTATTGGCCATTTATCTGTGAGACCTGCGATACGGATTTGCCATAATATGAGGAATCGATTACCGGCTTATCATCCGTCCTCCCAAATTTCCCGTATGAAGCTGATTTATTACCCGTATTTGTTTTGGTCGCCTCTACTTCACGGACAAAATCCAGTGCCAGCACTCTTTCCGCGAAATCCACAGAATCGGTTTTTACAGTAATCCCGTTTAACCACTTCGAAGCATGGACATACTCTGCCCCCAGCTCCAGTACATGGCTGATATATTCCTGGTTAACAGGTAAATCCTTTTCGTCAATTGCAATATTGTATTTAACCCTTCGCTGGATTGCCCTGTCCGACAAAAATTCTTCCGGCTTATCGATACTATAAATACTGCCATTCTTATCTGTAAAACTTACCCAGTAATATGTTTGCGCAACACTATAAAATGAAACAATAAAAAGGTTCAGGAAAATAAAAACCATACAGACATATCCTTTCATAGCACCGCTTTTTTTTTAACTTTACTATATCAAATATACAATTGTTTTTGTAGCCTTTGCAACAAATTATTAGTTGAAAAACAGACTACTTTTGCATTTGATCTTTTATCATATATTCCGTAGGATTCCGTAAAAACTTTTCCGGGTCGGGGATTGACCCTTTATTGTGCTCCATTGTATTAAATTTTTCTGATTGCAGGCTGTCTAATACCTCAGGGTTAAGTAATTCACCATTTGCATATTTTAACGTATACAATAAATTCCCCTCCTGGTCGAAATAGGCCCAGTCGCCATGCCGTTGGCCTTTTTTGTAAAACGCCTCCATTTCAACCCTCCCGTTTGGGAAATAGCTTTTGCATATACCGTCTCTCTTATTATCAATGTAATGAAACTCTATGTAAGGGCTGCCATTTTTATAATAAGCCCGGTACCTGCCTTCCTGTACCCCCATCTTCCATTCCGATTCTTCCAGCAGTTCCCCGGAAGGGTAGTAGTTTTTTGACAACCCGTTTTTCACGCCATCGGTATAATTACTTTGGGATGTAACCCGGTTTTTTGAATAAAATTCCCACAGCCCGGCTTTCTTTTTATCCAGGAAGAAGCCTTCGGCAATTTTTTGCCCTGACGGATCAAAAAGTTTAGCAGTTGCCGAATCAGAAGTTGCTGAATAGTGGATTATTGCCTGAGGCTTTGCATTCTCGTAATACCTTTCCCATTCACCTGTAGGTTGGTTGTCTTTAAAATAACCTTCATACCTCAGATTGCCGTTTGGGTAGTATTTCTTCCATAGCCCCTGGCGCAGCCCGGCCTCATCAGTTTGGTTAATTATTTCCTGTGCATAGGAAATACTGATAGCAAATAACAATAATAACAGAATAGTTTTCTTCATAAAATCAAAAATTTAAGGTGTGCTTAAACAATCCCCTGTGCCAGCATTGCATCGGCTACTTTAACGAATCCACCAATATTCGCCCCTTTTACATAATCTACTTTTTTCCCGTTGGAGCCATAGTTTACGCAGGTGTGGTGAATGGCATCCATAATATGTTTGAGCCGTTCGTCTACTTCATCGTGTGGCCAGTTGATACGCATATTGTTTTGCGACATTTCGAGGCCCGATACGGCAACTCCCCCGGCATTGACAGCCTTCCCCGGAGCGTAATCTATTAAATTGCCAAGGTATTCAACGGCTTCGGCCGTACAACCCATATTTGAAGTTTCGGCAAAGAGGAAACAGCCGTTTTTCACCAGGTCCTTAGCATCGTCAAGCCCCACTTCGTTTTCGGTAGCACATGGCATGGCAATATCTACGGTTGCTTCCCATGGCTTACGGCCGGGAATAAATGCAGCTCCAAATTCTTCGGCATACGGTTGCACAATATCGTTGTTTGTAGCACGCAGCTCGAGCAGGTAGTCAACTTTATCGCCCGATACCCCCTCAGCATCATAAATGTATCCGTCAGGGCCGGAGATAGTTACTACTTTACCACCCAGGTCATTTATTTTCGAGATTGCCCCCCATGCGACATTGCCAAATCCTGATATCGCAAAAGTATGCCCTTCAATATCTTTACCCATCCGTTTAAGCATGTGCTGTGTAAAATAAACAGCGCCAAACCCTGTCGCTTCGGGGCGTATCAAGCTTCCTCCCCAGCCCAGGCCTTTGCCGGTAAGTACCCCTGTAAATTCATTCTTCAAACGTTTGTACTGCCCGAACAGGTAGCCTATTTCACGGCCGCCAACGCCAATGTCGCCGGCAGGCACATCAGTATTAGGGCCTATATGCCTGAACAATTCGCTCATAAAAGATTGGCAAAACCGCATAATCTCGTTGTCGGATTTCCCTTTCGGGCTGAAATCGGAGCCGCCTTTACCTCCTCCCATTGGAAGGGTTGTAAGGCTGTTCTTAAAAATTTGTTCAAACCCTAAGAATTTCAGAATACTTAATGTTACACTTGAGTGGAACCGGAGCCCCCCTTTATAAGGGCCTAACGCTGAATTAAATTCGACCCGGTAGCCTCTGTTGACCTGTACCTCCCCCTTGTCATCGACCCAGGGGACACGGAACATGATAACACGTTCGGGTTCAACTATACGCTCTAATATTTTTGTTTTTTGATACCGTGGATTCTTTTTATAAAAATCCCAAACTGATTCGATTACCTCCTCTACGGCCTGGTGGAATTCGTTTTCACCAGGTGTCCTGGCTTCGAGGTTTTCCATGAAATCATTTAAGTCTGCCTTCATTGATAACTGTTTTTTTAAAGGTCTAAAGTTATGTAAGTTAACTTTTATCCAAGAAAAAAAATACGATAAATCATTAAGTTGGTAAGATGCTGGTTTTCAGGCAACTGTAGTTATGAAACAAATGTTTAACAACACTATGTGACAATCGTCAGGATTTTACAGGCCGGTTTTTAGGGATTGTGAAGAAATAACCTAACCGTTTTGACTCATTCTCTTGCACGCTAACTTCAATTCAGATTATTGAGGGGATCAGTGAACAGTGAACAGTGAACAGTTGACAGTCTTTGGTAAACAGTCTTCAGTAGGCAGTATAGTCGTAAGTAATTGGCCCTGTTTTCCTATCGGGTGCGGAGTTTTTTCGTTTTACGTGGATTAAAATTAATGCTATTCAGGATCAGCAATTTTATATCTCCACCTACTTTTCCAATTGAGCTAAAAAAAGCCTTCTCTGGTTTGTCCAGAGAAGGCTTAAAGAATATTGCGTTTTAGAGACTGTAAATATATAGCCTCTTAGTTTTCCGGCTATTACATCATGCCGCCCATTCCGCCCATACCGGGAGCACCTGCCGGCATTGGAGGGGTATCTTCTTTTTGTTCTATAATAACTGCTTCGGTAGTTAAGAACATACCTGCAATAGAGGCAGCATTTTCAAGTGCTATGCGGGCAACTTTTGTTGGGTCGATAACACCTGTTTTGTACAGGTTCTGAAATTCATTGGTACGGGCATTGTATCCGAAATCGCCTTTTCCTTCCCTTATCCTCTGAACAATAACGGCACCTTCTTTTCCTGCATTTTCAACAATCTGGCGAAGGGGTTCTTCAATTACCCGTTTGATTATTTCAATACCTGTTTGTTCATCATCGTTCTCTCCTTTTAACGATTCCAATGCTTCTCCGGCACGTATGTAGGCAACACCGCCACCAGGGATAATCCCTTCTTCAACTGCAGCACGTGTTGCACTTAATGCATCGTCAACACGGTCTTTCTTTTCTTTCATTTCAACTTCCGAAGCCGCACCTACATAGATTACGGCAACACCTCCGGCTAATTTTGCCAGGCGTTCCTGTAATTTTTCTTTATCGTAGTCGGATGTAGTTGTTTCAATCTGCTTTTTGATTTGCCCTACACGTGCGCTGATATCACCTTGCTCGCCGGAACCATTAACGATAATTGTATTTTCTTTGTCAACAGTAATCTTTTCAGCTTGCCCAAGGTCTTCAATTGTAGCCTGTTCCAATTTCATCCCTTTTTCTTCGGTGATAACAGTCCCGCCGGTAAGGATAGCTAAATCTTCAAGCATTTCTTTGCGGCGGTCGCCAAATCCGGGGGCTTTAACAGCACAAACTTTTAATGACCCGCGCAAACGGTTAACTACCAAAGTAGCCAATGCTTCGCCGTCCACATCTTCAGCAATGATCATTAACGGACGCCCGGACTGAGCAGTTGCTTCCAGTACCGGGAGAAGGTCTTTCATGGTGCTGATTTTCTTATCGTGGATAAGGATATACGGGTTTTCTAATTCAGCAGCCATTTTTTCGGCATCGGTAACGAAATATGGAGAAATGTAACCACGGTCGAATTGCATCCCTTCAACAACATCGACGTAGGTATCTGTACCTTTTGATTCTTCTATGGTGATAACGCCTTCTTTATGCACTTTTTTCATTGCTTTGGCAATCAGTTTACCAATAGTATCGTCATTATTTGCTGAAACTTTTGCAACCGATTCTATTTTAACAAAGTCATCCCCAATTGTCTGAGCCTGGTCGGCCAAGCTTTCAACAATTTTAGCTACTGCTTTGTCGATACCGCGTTTCATATCCATCGGGTTAGCTCCTGCAGTGACATTTTTCAACCCTACATTCACGATCGATTGAGCCAATACAGTGGCTGTTGTTGTACCATCGCCGGCATCATCGCCGGTTTTTGATGCTACCTCTTTCACCATTTGTGCCCCTAAGTTCTCATAAGGGTCAGAAAGTTCGATTTCTTTAGCTACGGTAACACCGTCTTTTGAAATCTGAGGAGCTCCGAACTTTTTCTCAATAACAACATTACGCCCTTTGGGCCCCAGCGTTACTTTAACAGCATTCGCAAGTTGGTCAACACCTTTTTTTAGCAAATCGCGCGCTTCGATGTCGAATTTAATTTCTTTAGCCATTTTTATCTAATTTTAATTTTTTAATTATTGGATATACAAAACGTCACTTTGTGACATTAACAGGTACTCAGTTCCGTCAATGATTAACTCTGTACCTGAATATTTTCCGTAGAAAACAACATCTCCGGGTTTTAATTCCATTGGTTCATCCTTTTTATCAGCACCAACAAGTACAACATTCCCCACTTGTGGTTTTTCTTTTGCTGAATCGGGGATTATAATCCCACTTGAAGTTTTTTCCTCTGCTTCCTGTGCTTGGACAAGGATCTTACCTGCAAGGACTTTACCTTTTAAATCTGCCATTTTTTGAACATTTTATTGTTAGACATTAATTTTAAAATCGACATCCTACCCAATCATATATTGTGCCAATCCAATAATAGCTGAAAAATTACTAACTGAAAGGACAAATTAGCGTAATACTAATCCTTGCCGGCCAAGCAACTGTTTGTATTTATCTGATTATCAATAGTTCGAGAAGCATGTCAGTTTTTGTGACATGGTGTCAGTTTGAATCGCCGGATTTTATGCAGTTTGACAAAAAAAAAGCCACTTCAAAATGAAATGGCTTTTATAAATATCTTTTATTGTTGTTACTTGCTGCTTTTGGGCGTACCCTGATTGGTTTTTGTATTGTTTTCGGGTACTGCTGTTGGGAAATTTGGCACCTGTGTAGGGTCAATGGCATTTTCAATCTGGTTTTGCATCCTCGACTGCTCAACCCCGGCTTCACCACGTGGGATAAATGCCGAACCCAAAACAGCCAGGAGAAGTAAAGCCCCTGCTAAACCCCAGGTTGCTTTTTCTAAGAAGTCGGTAGTTTTACGAACGCCCATAACCTGCCCTGACGACTGGAAATTACTGGCTAAACCGCCCCCTTTTGAGTCTTGTACCAACACGATAAGTACGAGTAGGATACAAACTATAAATATTAAAACGGTAATTAACGTGTACATAATTATTGTGGTAAATTGTTTTTTAACTCACTAACTTTATCAATACGGCTTGCAAAGTAACTACTTTTTTCCGGGAATTTCAAACTTAATTTCTCAAAAGCTTCAATTGCTTTGTCGTATTTTTTTTGCTGAAGGAGGATATTGGCCAACGTCTCGGTAATGATTTCATCATTTTCCGAAATGCTTTTTTCTGCAATATCGGTATTTGGTGTTACTTCTCCCCTATCATGGTTTAAATTAATAGATGGTTGCAGGCGTATAAAAGAATCAATCAGGCTATTTTTAATTTTTCCTGTGCCGGGTGACTCCGGGCTGCCATCATCAAGGCTGTAGTCCCGGGTGCCTGTTTCGTGGAATAACTTTCCTTTCCCTTCGGGATAAAGGTAGCTGTACAATTTTTTACGGTCGGCAATAAAAATAGCTGCTTTTTGCAGTTCCGATTCAAATTCTTTATGCCCGACAACTTTCAGGTTCTTTAAATATAACAACCATGCAGTTTGAAAAAAAGGGAATTCCATTGTCAGGTTTTTCAACCCTTCCAATGTTTCCATGCTCAAAAGCCCCGGGTCGTTAATATACCTGTATAAATCTTTTTCGTCCATTTTACCAGTCAGCAATAGTGGCATTAAATATATCTTCAGTTAGTTTCTCAATTATGATGTTTACCAGTTCCGCTTCTACTTCATCTAATGATTTTGTGGTGTCATAATCTTCATATCCGGAAAAAGACCTTTCAAAATCCAGGTCGTGGTTTTTATTGTTGGTGTATTTAACATTGATTGTGATTGTAAGCCTGTTTTGGGCAGCCAGATCCTTTTTTTGAATTGCCGTAGGGCGGATTTCATAATTTGAAATATACCCCGAAAATTCCAGGTCGCCGGCTTCATCCTTTTCATTGAGCGATGTTTGCCTGCGTAGTTTTTCTCTCAGCCCCTCCGTCAAACTCTGGCTAAGGTCCGGGTAAATTAGTTTAGCACGGTTTGGGAAAAAGGCAACCGAAAATGTTTTTACATCGGCAGGAAGGTTTGCCCCTGTGAATGAGTAGGATATTTTACATGATTGAAATCCTGAGAAAGTAACAAAAACCACTAAAATGGTTAACAAATTATACCTGATAATCTTATCCATTGATATTGTATTCTTTTATTTTCCTGTATAAAGTCCGCTCTGAAATCCCCAGCTCCTGAGCGGCATATTTCCTTTTTCCTTTATGTTTTTCCAATGCTTTGGTAATCAGCTCTATCTCTTTTTCTTCAAGAGAGAGCGATTCTTCAATAAATTCTTCCGTGTCCTGAATATTTTCTTTGTCCAGGTCTATGTGAATGGGCTTTGCAGGTTTCTCCTCATGGACATAGTCCATACCGTCATCACGGTATAATTTTCTGATAATATGGGAATGGTCGTCAGCCAGGTGTTTATTACTTTCATTACCCATAAGGTCGAGCACCAGTTTCTTCAGGTCGTGCATATCTTTTTTCATGTCGAATAATACCTGATACAGGATTTCTCTTTCGCTGCTGAATGCTTTTTTCTCGGGAGCCCTGAATATTGCAGGAAGGTTCCCTGCCCCCGATGACGGCAGGTAGGGCTTTAAGGTGTCTGCCGAGATATTCCTTTCACGTTCAATTATTGAGATTTGTTCGGTGACATTTTTTAGCTGCCTGACATTTCCGGGCCAGCTATAATTTAAAATCAGTTTCTGGGCTCCTTCATCGAGTACCACAGGGGGCATCCTGTATTTCTCAGCAAAATCGCGGGCAAACTTCCTGAATAAGAGTAGTATATCTTCTGCCCTTTCGCGGAGAGGTAAAATGTGTATAGGGACAGTATTTAACCTGTAATACAGGTCTTCCCTGAATTTATTTTCCTCTATGGCTTGAGAGATATCAATATTAGTTGCTGCAATAATCCGAATATTCGATTTAATAACCTGGGACGACCCAACCCTGATAAATTCTCCGGTTTCGAGTACCCTTAAAAGCCGTACTTGCGTAGACAGGGGCAACTCACCAACTTCATCCAAAAATATTGTGCCACCGTCAGCTTCCTGGAAATAGCCTTTACGGTTGGAATGAGCACCCGTAAATGCCCCTTTTTCGTGGCCAAACAGTTCTGAGTCGATAGTCCCTTCAGGGATTGCCCCGCAGTTAACCGCTATATATTTACCATGCTTGCGTGACGAATGTTGATGAATAATCTGTGGAAATATTTCTTTCCCTGTTCCACTTTCCCCACTTATTAAAACCGAAAGGTTAGTTGGGGCAACCTGTACTGCCACCTCAATAGCCCGGATTAACCCAGGCGAGTTGCCAATTATTCCAAACC
>UOEP01000040.1_pt1 | contig 8644 bp, 8 predicted proteins | sample 1989931 | NCBI WGS metagenome assembly UOEP01 (sample SAMEA4712198, study PRJEB27164) | hydrothermal vent metagenome | biome: marine basaltic hydrothermal vent biome; feature: marine hydrothermal vent; material: mineral | place: Pacific Ocean | collected 2011-06-14/2011-07-23 | depth 1691 m
CAGTAGTTTAGGTTATTATAATTGAATTGATGCTTTAATAAGTTGGGTTGGTGTTATACCCTTGGTATTCAGTTATAAGCCAAAAGAGCACCATACCTGCACAACTCTATGCCAATACAAATGTAAACAGCACTGCCTGCCGTATTGTTTACATTTGTGGTTTGCGAATCACCCCCTTTCTTTTTACATTTGTATACTTAATTATTGTACGATGGAAGAGCGTATTAAAACTTTTATGAAAGCCAAAGGCATCAATGCAGCCGAATTAGCTGATACGATTGGGGTTCAGCGTTCAAATGTATCGCACGTATTAAATGGCAGGAATAAACCGGGTTTTTCTTTTATAGAAAAGTTACTACACGCCTACCCCGACTTAAATGCCAGGTGGTTGCTTATAGGGGGCGAAGAGATGCTGAAAAAGGCAAAGGCAACAACTACCCAGCCACAGCCCCGCAACCTTTTTAACCAATTCCACGGACCGGAGGTTTCCAACCCCGTAGAAGGGACTTCTGCTAAAGAAAGTAAAGAAAGGGCCCCGGCGGCCGCTGTTGCCGGTTCAACCAGCGGCGATAATGTGCGTGTAGAACCTGCCAGGGCTGAAGAATTGGATAAGAAAGATGTTGAGAGGGTAATAATATTTTATTCCGATGGCACCTTTAAGGCTTATAAACCGGGGTAGGCTGACGCACCGGTACTCAAAATTACTTACCCCATAACGGATCAAGGCCGCATCAGGAATAAGAAACTTAAAAGTTGGCACCTGCCCCTTATTTTGGATGTTCCCTGCCTGCCGGCTTAGTCCTTATTGGATATTTTAGATTTTTAAATTTGAATTAAACGAAAAAAGGCACATGATTAAACTTGTTAGCCGGTTTAACAGTGAAAGCGCCTAAAATATTTATATTTGTGCCCGGAATATGAGGTTATTTAAATTTAAACAACTTCTATAAAAAAAATTAAAAGTGAAAAAGGCTGTAAATGATTTTTTGGTAATAGAAAACAGGGCATTAAATGCCACCAACTACTTAATCCGTTTACTATCACCCGAGCCTTTACCTGCCATATATCCCGGGCAATTTGTAAATGTGGGGATTAACGATTCCAGCGAAGTTTTTTTGCGCAGGCCGTTTTCAATTTTCGAAGTCGATTATGAAAACAATACCCTGGGGCTGTTGGTTAAGATTTTGGGCAGGGGTTCTAAAAAACTGTCTGAGGCAGCAACAGGAAGCCCGATAAGTTTAATTTACCCGTTAGGGAAGGGCTTCAGCCAGCCATCGGAGGCTGATAAAATATTGTTGGTCGGAGGAGGGAGTGGAGTGGCGCCAATATTATTTTTAGCAAAAACAGCCAATACCCCAGCTGAAAATGTCCATATCCTGCTCGGTGCGAAAAGTGCCGGCGGCCATATTGGTATTGAAGATTACCGGCAGTACGGTGCAATGCATTTTACAACCGAAGACGGCTCATTGGGCGTAAAGGGGGTTGTAACGCAGCACCCGATTTTTGCCGGGGAAATAACAGGGTTCGATAAGATTTATGCCTGTGGCCCCGGCCCGATGATGAAAGCCGTAGCCAAAACGGCACAGGAGAAAGGCATTTTTTGCGAAGTTTCGCTGGAAAACCTGATGGCCTGTGGTTTTGGCGTGTGCCTGTGCTGTATCGAGCCCACTGTTAAAGGTAATTTATGTGTGTGTACCGAAGGCCCGGTGTTTAATATAAATTTGTTAAAATGGTAGATTTAAAGGTTAAAATAGGGGGGCTGGAATTTAAAAACCCGGTTATGGCTGCTTCCGGGACTTGTGGATTTGCAGAAGAATTGGCTGATTTTTACGATGTTTCGGAGCTGGGGGCGATTTTTTTAAAAGGGGCTACCCTGAAAAACCGTGCAGGGAACGACTACCCACGGATGGCCGAAACCCCTTCCGGGATGCTGAATGCGGTTGGACTGCAAAACAAAGGGGCCGACTACTTCATTGAAAATATATACCCCAGGATTAAGGATATTGACACCCATCTAATTGTTAATGTAAATGGCTCAACTATAGAGGAATATGTTGAGTTAACTGAAAAAATAAATGAGCTGGGGAAGATCCCGGCCATTGAGCTGAATATATCCTGCCCCAATGTTAAAGAGGGGGGGATGGCATTTGGTATAAGTTGCCCCTCGGCTGAAGCAGTAGTGAGGGAGGTCCGTAAAGTATACGGTAAAACACTGATTGTCAAGCTCTCGCCTAATGTTACCGATATTGCTGAGATTGCCAGGGCTGTGGAAGGGCAGGGGGCCGACAGTGTTTCGTTGGTGAACACCTTCCTGGGGATGGCAATTGACGCAGAGAAACGTACCCCTTTATTATCGACAATTACCGGCGGGCTTTCCGGCCCTGCTATCAAACCAATTGCTTTAAGAATGGTTTGGCAGGTAGCCCGGGCTGTTAAAATACCGGTTATAGGCATAGGGGGTATCATGAATACGCAGGATGCCATTGAGTTTATGCTTGCCGGGGCTACAGCTGTACAGGTTGGCACGGCTATTTTTAAAGACCCGTTTACGCCTTTGAAAATTATTCAGGGGATGCGGGAATACCTAAACCGGCATGGTTTCGACTCTGCCCCTGGCATTATTGGCGGGTTACAAATGTAATCGGAATACATGTTTACATTTGTAATGTCACCACTATTAGTCTATAATCCTTTAATATACAGTACAAAAGAGGCATAAGGCGATTGTATTAATGAGTTACATTTGTAAATGCAGCTTAAATCAGGTAAACAAAAATACTGTTAGTGATTTTTTTTTTACCGCTGCAATTTCAACTTCACGAGAATGGCGTATTTTGCCCGGCTTTATACTTATGGGCAGGATAATGAAATCTGTTTACACTTTAGCTTATTAAAAATCCCCACCCCGTAATTAATAATTTTTTTAAGTGGCTAAAATATAACGTATTATACCATATTAATTTGGAGGTTACTTACAGATTGCTTAATTTATTAATTAATAAAGCAATTTTAAGTAATTGCAATGTGAACATTTCAACTTTACGTTTGTTCTTTAAAGTACAAATAGCAATAATAGGTTAAAAGAGAAAAATATGCCACAGTTTCAAATTGTAATGCCGAAGTTAGGTGAGAGTATCCAGGAGGCTACAATTACAAAATGGTTTGTGAAAGAGGGGGATACAATTGAGGAAGACGATATCCTTTTTGAAGTAGCTACGGATAAGGTTGATTCTGAAATTCCATCAGCTGTTGATGGTGTAATCACAAAGATTTTGCATCCCGAAGATGCTGTTGTACCGGTTGGCGAATTACTTGCCATTGTAGAACTGGAAAGTGAAGGCGATGTGCCGGATACCGGCAAGGCAGGAGGAGGACAGCCTCAGGCCTCTATGCCGGAGGCTGTTAAAGAAGAAACAGTTGCAACTGCCATAAAGGAGGTGGCAAAGAATATACGGCCGCTTTCAAACAGGTTTTACTCCCCATTGGTAAAAACCATTGCCAACGAAGAGAATATTTCAGTTGAGGAACTGGAGTTAATAGAAGGTTCAGGCACTAACGGGCGGGTACAGAAAAAAGACCTCCTTGAATATATCGAGCGTAAAAAATCGGAAAAGCCACAACCGCTTCATATACCACTACCACCTGAGCCGGCTAAAATCCCGGTTTCTATTGGTGCAAACGACCAGGTAATTGAAATGGGCAGAGTCCGCAAATTAATTGCCGACCACATGGTTATGTCGAAAAGGGTTTCTCCTCACGTAACGTCAGTAGTGGAAGCCGATGTTACGAACCTGGTGTTTTGGAGGAATAAAAGCAAAGAGGCCTTCCAACAGAAATACGGGGTAAAAATAACTTACATGCCTGTATTCATAGAAGCTGTAGCCCTGGCATTGTCAGAGTTCCCATTGGTTAACTCATCGGTTGGCGATGATAAAATTATCTTAAAGAAAAATATTAATATTGGTATAGCCGTAGCCAAACCCGATGGGAACCTTATTGTGCCTGTAATTAAAAACTCGGAACAGAGGAACCTGGTTGGCATGGCTAAAGAATTGAACCGTTTGGCAAATGCAGCCCGGGGCAACAAGCTTTTGCCCGAAGAGATACAGGATGGGACATTTACCATAACCAATTTCGGGTCGTTCCGTAATTTAATCGGCACCCCGATTATCAATCAGCCACAGGTAGCCATTTTAGCCACCGGGAGTATTGAGAAAAAACCTGCAGTTATGGAAACACCAACCGGCGATGCTATTGTGGCCAGGCATAAGATGTTTTTATCCCTTTCGTACGACCACAGGGTAATTGACGGCGCCCTTGGCGGTGCATTCCTGAGGAGGATTGCTGATATTCTTGAAGAGTTTGATATTAACCGCACAATCTAATCAGTAGAGATGGAAAATTTAGAAGTCCCAAAAATATATTCAATAAAAAGCACTGAGAAGGAAACCCTGGGGAAATGGTTTCGATTAATGACGATTGGCAGGGCTATTGACGAAAAAGCCCCCAATTATTTAAAGCAGGCTATCGGGTGGTCGTACCATGCACCTTATGCCGGGCATGATGGTATTCAACTGGCAGTTGGGCAGCATTTTGAAAAAAATAAAGACCATATATTCTTTTATTACAGAGACATGCTTACAGCACTTTCTTCGGGGCTGACACCTGAGGAGATTATCCTGAACGGCATTTCGAAAGCAACCGACCCGGCAAGTGGGGGAAGGCACATGTCGAACCATTTTGCAAAACCCGAATGGAATATGCATAATGTTTCATCACTGACAGGAAACCATACGCTCCATGCCGTTGGGGTTGCCAGGGCAATAAAATATTACGGTGGGAAAGCAGTAGCTATTAGCAGCCAGGGAGAATCATCGTTAAGCGAAGGTTTTGTTTATGAGGCAATTAACGGTGCAGATAAAGAGGAATTACCCGTTATTTTTGTTATTCAGGATAATGGGTATGGTATATCAGTACCTAAAAAAGACCAGACTGCAAACCGGAAAGTAGCGAATAATTTTACCGGGTTTAAAAATATTCGAATTATTCATTGCAACGGCAAAGACGTATTTGATTCGATGAATGCCATGGCGGAAGCTAAAAGGTTTGCACTGGATGAAAGTTTGCCGGTGCTGTTGCAGGCTAACTGTATTCGGATACAATCACATTCAAATTCTGACAAACATGAATTGTACCGGAGCGAAACCGAACGGAATTACGTTACTGAATACGACCCGTTGGCAAAGTTCAGGAGGCTTTTGCTACGGTACAAAAGATTTACCGAGGCAGAACTCCGTGAAATTGAAGAAAGTGTAAAAAAAGAGGTTAAAGCCACTCATAAGGCAGCATTAAAGGCTCCCGACCCGGATCCTTCGACTATATATGATTTTGTGATCCCGGACCCGGTAAAGCCTAAAAAATACCCGGAAGGGGTACACAATAAAAAGGGTGAAAAGATTAAGTTGATAACAGCCTTAAACGAGACACTTAAAGCAGAGTTCAGGCATAATCCCGACACCTTTATCTGGGGGCAGGATATGAGCAATAAAGACAAAGGGGGCATATTCAATGTGTCGAAAGGCCTGCAACAGGAGTTTGGGCCTAAGCGGGTGTTTAATGCCCCTATTGCCGAAGATTTTATTATGGGTACTGCCAATGGGATGTCGAGGTACGATGAAAAAATACGGATTGTGGTTGAAGGAGCCGAATTTGCCGATTATTTTTGGCCCGCAATGGAACAATATGTCGATTCCAGCCATGATTACTGGCGGTCGAATGGCAAATTTACCCCAAATGTAACCATACGGCTTGCTTCAGGGGGCTATATTGGTGGCGGGCTGTACCATTCTCAAAACATCGAAGGGGCATTGGTTTCCATACCTGGTGTCCGTATTGCCTACCCCAGCTTTGCCGATGATGCAGCCGGGTTATTGCGGACAGCTATCCGCTCGCGGGGGCTGACCATGTTTATGGAGCCAAAAGCACTGTACCAGGACCCAAGGGCAGCAACTGTTGTACCGGATGATTTTGAAGTGCCGTTCGGAAAAGCAAGGATAAGGAGGGAAGGGTCCGGCCTTACAATGGTTACTTATGGGAATACAACACACATGTGCCTTGAAGCTGCGATAGAACTTGAGAAAGAGGGGTTTAGTATTGAAGTAATTGACTTAAGGTCGCTGATTCCCCTGGACAGGGAGGCGATTATTAATTCGATAAAAAAAACCAACAAAGCCCTCGTTGTGCATGAAGATAAGGTACATGGGGGATTTGGTGGCGAAATAGCTTCAATAATCATGGAAGATGCTTTCGAGTGGCTCGATGGGCCCGTACGCAGGGTAGGGTCTACGTTTACCCCGGTCGGTTTCCATCGTATCCTTGAAAAGGCAATACTTCCAAATACAGAAAAAATAGTTAGTGCTGCAAGAAAATTGTTGAATTATTAATTTGACCAGGAACAGATATGAGTAAAACATGTATTATATATAGCTTCAACTCGAATAAAACCAAGTTGATAGCAGAAATAATTGCCGATGCTTTCGGGGAAGGTAAAATAGAGAAGGTAAATGCCGAAACGATTACTGAAGAACAATTCCTGAGTTTCGACAATATGATTCTAGGGGTCCCAACCTGGTTTGACGGTGAATTGCCCAATTATTGGAGTGAGTTTGTACCTGCATTGGAAGACCTTGATTTACAGGGGAAGACATTTGCCATATTTGGATTGGGGGATCAAGAAGGGTATCCTGAGAATTTTGTCGACGGTATAGGCATCTTAGCCAAATTACTGGAAGAAAGAGGGGGTAGGATAGTAGGGGAGACCCCTACGGAAGGGTATACTTTTGAGTCGTCCGCAGCAGTCAGGGATGGTAAATTCTTAGGGCTGGCACTTGACCAGGAAAATCAAGCCAGGCTGACCAACGGCAGAGTGGCAAAATGGGTTGAATCTTTACATAACTTTATTAAATGATTATTTCCCTGTGCCCACGGGGCTACAATGATTGGATAAAGCGCCTGTTTCTTATTTTTGTGGTGTGTATATTTTATTTACACAATAAATAAAAATTATTGCCATGAAAAAGAAAAAAACAATAGGTTTAGTCGCACACGACAACCGGAAAAAAGATATTATTGAATGGGCATCGTGGAACTGGAAAGAACTGGCTCCCCACAACCTGGTTTGTACAGGGACAACAGGGGGATTAATTGACGAAGTAATCCGCCTGAAGTGTGAAGAAAACAACTCTATACCTCCTCATGTTACTCGTTTGAAATCAGGGCCTCTGGGAGGAGACCAACAGTTAGGTGCTATGATCTCCGAAGGGAAAGTCGACCTACTGATCTTTTTCTGGGACCCAATGCAGCCCCAGCCACACGATGTAGATGTAAAAGCCCTGCTCCGTATAGCAGTGCTATACAATATCCCAACGGCATCAAACAGGTCTACCGCCGATTTTATGATCTCTTCCAGCCTATTCCATGAAGAATATAAGCCGATTATTAAAGATTATTCGAAGTATATTAAAAGGGATGTTGATTTGGATTAAGATAGATTTATTTGTGTTTTTTATTGACAATCAGTTTAATTAAATTTGGTTATAATTACAAAACACATGAGCAATCAAAAAAAGAAATCATTTCTTAAATTACCTCAATACCCCGGTGGGAAAACAGCACTTCAGAAATATATAAAAGAAAACCTTATTTATCCGGCTGAAGCAAAGGAAGCAGGGATTGAAGGAATTGTATATTTAAGTGCTGAAATAGATGATAATGGGATCATTGGAGGCGTTGAAGTGGCCAAAGGACTTGGTTATGGGTGCGACGAAGAAGCTATCAGGCTGGTGAAATCAATAAAATTTGGTGGTGTAACAAATAGGGGGAAAAGGTTAAAAACCAAAAAGAAATTCAGGATTAGTTTTAAATTGGGTAAACAACCCAAGAAGAAGGTTAGCTTTTCCATAAAAACAGAAACAAAAAAAGAAGATACTACTCCTAAACAAACTAAATACAATTATATTATTACTGTTAAGAAGTAGGTATACAGTACGTTAACCCCATTGGCGGAATTTATGAAAAATTGGAAAGCTGAAAACTAACTCCTGGTGTTTTGTTAACCTTGAAATGCGGGATTATTATTGCCATCGCCCAGTACAACCAAAAATGGATTGTTTTTTCTCCTGTTGTGTACATAATATTTTTCACGAGAAAATGCCGCTCGACTATTTAGTGTTTGTCCATAAAGTCCGCCTTCTGCGTTACTCTTGTCTTAAGAACCTGTCATTTACAAAAGTAAACTCCTGATTCTTAAGACTTCGAAAGCCTTAAAGGCGAACATTCTGAACCAAACACTTACTTTATAGACAGACTCTATTTAGACCATATCCGCCCGGGCAAAAAACGTTGTGGGGGCTTTTTCAAGAAGACAAACACCCAATAAGGAATAAGCCTGCCTTATGCACTCCTAATACAGGTAAAAAAATTCCTATATTTGTACTTTTTTTAAAATACAGGTATACAATTTCAAATTGATGAGTAGTAGATTTCAGGAATACAAGCAGTTAGACTTATCCCAGGTCAATAAGGACATATTGAAAAAATGGGGAGAAGACGACACTTTTCATAAAAGCATAAAAACCCGCGAAGG
>UOEP01000115.1_pt1 | contig 8637 bp, 7 predicted proteins | sample 1989931 | NCBI WGS metagenome assembly UOEP01 (sample SAMEA4712198, study PRJEB27164) | hydrothermal vent metagenome | biome: marine basaltic hydrothermal vent biome; feature: marine hydrothermal vent; material: mineral | place: Pacific Ocean | collected 2011-06-14/2011-07-23 | depth 1691 m
AAAGTTTCAAGGACTATTGCAGATTTAGAAGGAAGTGAAAATGTGCAAAGCCAACACCTTTCGGAAGCCATCCATTACCGTAGCCTTGACAGGGAAAATTGGGGAGGGTGATTTCTCTACCACTCGTTTGCAACGAGTGGTAGAGTCCGTTTCACTCAAATGAGGGGCAGTTGGTGATATAAAACAATTGAAGAACTTAAATTTTAAAGAAGCATCATTTGGCCTTAATCAGTTGTTTTATACTTAATTACAGGTTTTTTTTGGAAATTGCTTTTTGCATTTTGAATTTTCGTATCAAATAGGTTAATAATCGAACTCAGGTTATTAACATTTTTAATAGTACCTTTGCACACCGAGTTAATAGAATTATCTTGCAGATTTAATCCAAACTGAGGACATCCAGATAATTATAAATTCGCTAATTACAGAAATATTCTAGCCCAATACAGTGTCTTTAAGGTTGTAAATGAAGTTTAATCACAATTCTTATTATTTCCGGCTCATAAGATATAAATACTAAGTTATTTCACTTAAAGAAAGGATATAAAATTGAACAACAATCAAAATCATGAAAATGTAACAACAGCACTACTTTTGGCAGCCGGTACTGGAAACCGTCTTTTCCCATTAACTCAAAATTCACCCAAATGCCTTACGTTGGTGAATGAGAAATCCATTCTTGAACGCCTTGTCATTGGGTTAAAAAAGCAAGGATTCAAACGACTGGTTATAGTGACAGGGTATTTGGAAAATTGTATAAGAGAATTCCTGGGGATAAAATCAGGAAGTATGGCTATCGAATATTTGCATAGCCCACTTTACAAAACCACCAATAATATCTATTCATTATGGATGGCTCGCAAGATTATTAGTGAGCCATTTATGTTAATCGAAAGCGACCTTGTTTTTGACAGCTCCCAGCTTGATGGCATGATTTTCCCAGGCAGGATTGCCGTTGCTCGCATGCAACCGTGGATGAATGGGACCACTGTTACAATCGACCAATCTCAAAAGGTCAAAAGCTACCAAAATAGAACTATTTCGCATTTAAATGAGGCCAGGTATAAAACTGTCAATATTTATAGTTTTTCTCTCCCAACATGGCATTCTATTGTAGAAAGACTAAACCAGCATATCGCTGCCGGCATAGTAAACAGTTACTATGAAACCGTATTTGGCGATATGGTGGCAGACGGTAGCCTCTCGCTACAAGCTGTTTCTTTTGACCACAAGCCTTGGTACGAAATAGATACAATTGAAGATTTAGCAGAAGCTGAAAAATTATTTCCTGCAGAGATTTCTAAAACCGGTATTCCTGACAATATCATTTTGCGACCCTCGCATATATCAGATAGATTTATCAAAAAGATCAAATCTGTCGGAGTTCATAAGTTTGCTGGTTAACTTTCATAATTAAAGCCGTTATTTTAATTCTATTAATCAATCAGGCATACCTGTTTATGGGACTAAGATTCGAAGGATGTAGTATCATATAGAAAACAAATGAATAAAAATATACATGGCACAATTTAATTATAAAAATAAAACCGAAAAATACGAATATATATCTAAACAACATGGTGGCTATTATCGCCATAATTTTACAGATCACGCTTATTTATATAATCTTTATTTCCCCCCAAAGGATGTTTTTACACATCTTAAAGATAAAATACAAGATATTGTTTTGAATTATCCAATGGCACAAGACGCCCTTGCCGAACTTATTGGCAATATAATTGACCAACCTGCTGAAAGAATTATTGTAGGGAATGGTGCTGCTGAAATTATAAAAATCCTATCTGGTCATTTAGCTAAAAAATTAATTGTGCCGGTTCCATCTTTCAATGAATATGCCAATGCTGCACCTGAAGGCCATGTCGTTGAATTTCCGCTCAAATTCCCATCTTTTCAATTAGAGGTAGATAAATTTGCAGATGAAGCGATAAAAGCCGGGGCCGATATTGCTGTTGTAGTAACGCCAAATAATCCTACATCAATGCTTGTGCCTAAAGCGGGCCTTATTCACCTTGCCAAAAAACTTAAGGAACATAATTGTATGCTTATTGTCGATGAATCATTTCTGGACTTTGCAGATGATAAGGACAATATAAGCCTGGAACAGGAGATTCAGGATTATCCTAATATGGCAATTATTAAGAGTATGAGTAAAGCTTATGGAATTTGTGGCCTTAGAATTGGTTACATGCTGACTGCAAATCCTGCTTTTGCTGATTCAGTACGAAAAGGGGTTCATATCTGGAATATCAATGGATTTGCCGAAGAATTTTTACGTATTTTACCTGACTATAAACAGGAATTCAATGACAGTTGTAAAATGGTTATAGCTGACAGAGATAAATTTTATACAAAACTTTGTGCTATTCCAGGTATGACAGTTTTTAAACCTGATGCAAATTATATTTTTTGCCGCTTGCCAGAGGACGCATTAAGTGGTCCGGAGGTGACAAAACGTTTATTTATTGAGCATAATATATACATAAAAGACAGCCAGGGGAAAACGCAACCGGAAGCTGACCGTTATATTCGAATTGCCAGCCGTACCGATGAAGAAAATTCTAAATTAATTGATGCCTTGGTTGATGTAATGTATTTTAATAAGTAGTAAATATGAGTAATTCACGTCAGGACGGCATGCTTAGTTTTGCCAAAGATTTACCAAACATCTGTTCTCTGCTAGGGCTTTTGTGTGCTGTGTTTGGAATATATTTTGCAATTGAGGGCTATTTCCTTGCATCTGTAATTGGTGTTCTTTGGGCTGTTTTATTCGATTGGTTCGATGGTATTATTGCTCGTAAAATGAAAGGCAGGACAAAAAAACAAGGAGCTTTTGGTGGTCAACTTGACTCAATGATAGATATTGTGAGTTTTGGTATTCTCCCGGCAATTATACTTTTAAGTTATGGAAATTATAGCCTGTGGTTTATGCCGGGTGTATTTATAATTAGTGCTACCAGTGCCATACGTCTCAGCTACTTTAATGTTTACGGCCTTATTAACAGCAAAACGTACATGGGGTTTCCGCTTGACAATAATGTATTAATCTTAGCTTTTGTATTCTTATTTGAAAGTTTTTTTAGCCATACTACTTTTTCAATAATATTATATTCATTATTAATGATTTTATCGGCTTTAAACGTGTCCTCAATACCTACACCTAAATTCGGAGGAAAGTGGGTTTATGCGCTTGTTGCCTATGTTTTGGCAATGACAACCGTTTTTGGGTGGATATTATTGAGTAGAGTATAAAATATAGAACTTAATATGTCTGATTATAAAACATTCAGAGGTTGCATCTCAAATAAATGGATAGTGAATTGATCCATAGCTATCCCCGTATACATGCCCCCTATTTATTTCAATGATGCAATCCGCTCTTCCAGTATTTTTATTTTAGCCTGGGCATCGGCCTGTTTTACTTTTTCTTTGGTTACAACTGCCTCGGGGGCATTCTGTACAAAGTGTTTGTTGCCCAGTTTCTTCATTACCGAATTTATAAAGCCTTTGGTATATTTTAACTCTTCTTCCAGTTTTTCCAACTCTTTTTCTGTGTCGACAAATTCACTAAGCACAATATAGTAATTGGTCGATTTCACCCGGAATGAAGCTGCCCCTTTTACCTCTTCGCCAACCAGGGTTACCAACGAAAGGTTGCCAAGTTTAACAAGGATACTCTTATATTCCTCATTGTACCCTTTGTCTCCCTTTTGAATGCTTATTGCCAACGGGTCTTTATTTGCAATATTATTGTCTTTCCTGATTTTGCGGATCCCGGAAATGGTTTCTTTTACATTCTCAAACGAATCGAGTAGCGCTGCATCGTAATTACCCGGTTCTGGAAGGGATGCAACCATTATACTTTCACCGTTCCCCCTCTCTTTCAGAAGTTGCCACAACTCTTCGGTAATAAACGGCATAAACGGATGTAGCAACCTAAGTACCTTGTCGAATAGTTCAATAACTTCGGAATAGGTTTTTGCATCAATTGGCTTCTGGTATGGAGGTTTTACAATTTCGAGCAGCCAGGATGAGAACTCATCGCGGACAGCGGTATAGATGGCCATCAATGCTTCCGAGATACGGAATTGTTCGAATTGCGAATTAAGTACCTCTATTATCCTGTTCAGTTTATTCTCAAACCATTCGATAGCCAACTGCGAATGTTCGGGTTGTTCAATTTCCGATGAAACCTCCCAATTCTTCACCAAACGGAAAGCATTCCATATTTTTGTTGCAAACCCGCTTCCCTGCTGTGGGAGGCTTTCGTTAAAAAGGAGGTCTCCGCCTGCCGGCGAGCAAAGCAGCATACCAACACGTACGCCATCGGCCCCGTATTTGCGTATCAGCTCCAGCGGGTCGGGAGAGTTGCCTAATGATTTTGACATTTTCCGCCGTTGGCTATCCCGTACCATGCCCGTGAAATAGACATTCTTAAACGGGAGGTTATTGCGGAATTCATAACCTGCAATAATCATTCGGGCAACCCAGAAGAAAATAATATCCGGTGCTGTAACCAGGTCGCTGGAAGGGTAATAATAATTAACCTCCTTATTATCCGGGTAGCGGATCCCATCGAAAACGGAAATCGGCCACAGCCAGCTTGAGAACCACGTGTCCAGCACATCTTCGTCCTGTTTAAGGCTGTTAAGGGTTAGTGTACCGTCCCCCGACTTTTCTTTTGCCAGCAGCAATGCTTCTTCAGCGGTTTCGGCACAAACAAAGCTGCCATTTTCGAGGTAGAAAACAGGTATCCGGTGGCCCCACCAGAGTTGGCGGCTGATACACCAATCCTTTATATTCTCCATCCAATGGCGGTAAATATTCTTAAACTTGGGTGGATGGAACCGGATGTTATCGTTTAAGACATTTTCGATGGCAGGTTTCACCAGGTCTTCCATTTTCAGGAACCACTGGGTTGAGAGTTTCGGTTCGATTACCTCATCCGTACGTTCCGAGAAACCAACTTTGTTTGTATAATCTTCAACCTTAACCAAATTCCCGGCTTTTTCCAGCTCCGGCACTATTTTTTCTTTTACAACAAACCTGTCCTCACCAATAAATAGCCGGGCCTTTTCGCTCATAGTCCCGTCATCGTTAAAAATATCGATGGACTCCAGGTTATGTTTTAAGCCAATTTCGTAGTCATTAATATCGTGTGCAGGGGTAATTTTCAGGCAGCCTGTCCCAAATTCCATATCAACGTATTCGTCTTCAATAATTGGTATGGCCCGGTTAATGAGGGGGACAAGAACCCGTTTCCCTTTTAAGTGGCTGAAACGCTTATCGGCAGGGTTTACACAAACGGCTGTATCGCCCAGGATGGTCTCCGGGCGGGTGGTTGCGATGGTTACAAACTCGTTTTCTTCTCCCTCAATCCGGTAACGAATGTAATACAGTTTCGACTGCATTTCTTTGTAAATAACTTCTTCGTCCGAAAGGGCTGTTTGCGCCTTTGGATCCCAGTTTACCATTCGTACACCACGGTAAACCAACCCTTTCCTGTACAAATCGACAAACGTTTTTATAACCGACTTGCTCCGGACTTCGTCCATTGTAAAGCTGGTACGCTCCCAGTCGCACGAAGCACCCAGTTTCTTCAGTTGCTCCAGGATAATCCCCCCGTGCTTGTGAGTCCAGTCCCAGGCATGCTTCAAAAACTCATCGCGCGAAAGGCCTGTCTTTTCAATCCCTTCTTCCTTTAGTTTGGTTACAACCTTAGCTTCGGTAGCAATTGAGGCATGGTCGGTTCCGGGTACCCAGCATGCATTCTTCCCGGCCATCCTTGCCCTGCGCACCAGAATATCCTGAATGGTATTGTTTAGCATGTGCCCCATGTGCAAAACACCGGTTACATTGGGTGGGGGGATAACAATTACATAAGGTTCCCGTTCATCGGGCGTTGAATGGAAAAAGCCTTGATCCATCCAGTATTTATACCATTTACTTTCTACCTCTACAGGGTTATACTTGCTTGGAATCTTCATGGTGCAAATCATAAATTTTTGAAGGTGCAAATGTACAAGGAAAAAGGCAAAAAGTAAAAAGTATAAATAAAAAAGGATGAGTACCGTGCAAAGGGGTATATTATTATATTGCAATAAACAGAATGAAATTATTTTTGTATAAAATAAATATACTATATTTGCGCCACATTTTTCGATTAAAAAAGAATAATTTATGCCAGCAAGAATCAGATTAGCGCGGCATGGCCGCAAAAGACATGCTTACTACCACATTGTGGTAGCTGATAGCAGGGCGCCACGAGATGGTAGATTTATTGAAAGGATTGGGACATACAATCCAAACACTAATCCTGCTACTATCGATCTCGATTTTGATAAAGCTTTAAGCTGGCTTCAAAATGGCGCACAACCAAGTGATACGGTTAATGCAATCTTATCCTACAAAGGAGTACTTTACAAGAAACATCTTTTAGGAGGTGTTAAAAAAGGAGCTTTTGATGAAGAAGAGGCCGAAAAACGGTTTGAAGCATGGCTCGCTGAAAAAGAGGCGAAGATCCAGGCTAAGAAAGACCGTATAGCTTCCGATGTTGATAAAGCGAATCAAAAGCAGTTTGAAGCAGAGACAAAAATTAAAGAAGAAAGGGCTGCTGTCATTGCTGCAAAAAATGCTGAATTAGCTGCCGAAGTTGAAGAAACCGCTGAAGGAGCTGTTGCCGAAGAAGAAGCCCCGGCTGCAGTTGAGCCCCCGGTTGCAGAGGAAGCCCCGGCTGCAGAAGAGGTAAAAGTGGAGGAAGCAAAGTCAGAGGAACCTGCAAAAGAGGAAACAGCAAAAGCTGCCCCGGCAGAAGAAAAAGCTGAACCGAAAGCCGAAACGCCTGCTAAAGAGGAAGAAAAAGCTGAGAAGGAACCTGAAACTCCTGCTAAAGAGGAGGAAAAAGCTGAGAAGAAACCTGAAACTCCTGCTGAGGGGAAAGATTCTAAAGAGTAATCTTAAGCATCTAACCGAATTATTAAAATATTGAAGCTGCCCGTTTGGGTAGCTTTTTTTTTGCCATCCGGCATTACATTCATATTCATTTTTATATTTTTGGCGTATGGAGACTATTCCGATTTCTGAATGTGTTAAAATAGGATACCTGCAAAAACCACATGGTATACAGGGTGGCGTGATTCTTAATTTCCGGGAGGAATACGAAGATTCGATTGCTGCTTCATCCGTTTTTTTTATAGAAATAGACGGATTACTTGTCCCTTTTTTTATTTCGGAGGAAGGAGTCAGGTTCCGGTCGGGCAATACCGTATTCTTAAAATTTGACTGGGTTGATTCAGGAGATGCAGCCCGTGAGATTTGTGGTTGCAGTGTTTTCCTGAAACGAGATGAAATTATTCAGACCGAAGAAGAGCCGGCGGAAGATGGGTTAAAAGGGTTTTTGGTTTTCGACTCAGCAATTGGAGAGGTTGGGCAGGTAAAAGAAGTGGATGATTTTTCAGGGAATATTGTTTTAACTATCGACCATAAAGGAAGTGAACTATTAATCCCTTTTAATGAGGAATTAATTGATTCGATCGATAAAAAGGGCAGGAAAATCCACCTTAATTTGCCAGAAGGGTTAATTGAGAGCTAAAAATGTTTGATTTAGTTGCAACATCAAGAGGGAAAAGGCGTCTTAAAGTAAGGAAATACTTAAAATCAAAAATTATGAAATTAAAATTTATTGTACCGGTTATTTTCTTTTTGGGATTTGTTTTTTCGAATCCTGTTTCAGCTAAAGATGAAGAACGGAATGTCCCCTCATTCTCTGAAATCTCATTACGGATTCCCGGGAAACTTTATATTGAGCAAGGGAAGAAACAACATATTGAGATCAATGCCGAATCTTCAACCCTTGAAAAAATAGTTACAGAGGTAAAAGGCCGGAAACTTATCATACGCTTTACAAATAAGCATTTTTTATGGAACAATTTTAAATCCGGCAAAATATCACTATATATCACTGTCCCCGAAATTGATGGTTTAAGCATATCCGGGTCGGGCGATATAATTGCCGACAAACCGATAACTACGCGGATATTAACCCTGGCTGTAAGTGGCAGTGGAGACATAAGACTTGACAATTTGAAAGCGGAACGGGTAAAAGCCGCTATTTCCGGGTCGGGAGATATTACTATTAAAGACGGTGGGGTTGCCGATGAATTATCGATTTCCATATCCGGGTCGGGGAATGTAAAAGCATCCGGGTTTAAGGCAAAAGAGGCCAATGTAAAAACAGCGGGGTCAGGCGATGCTTCGGTATATGCCATAAATTCATTAAATATACGGGTAGCCGGGTCGGGAGATGTTTACTATGATGGAGATCCTGCTATCGACTCGTCAATTGCCGGGTCAGGTGGTGTGAAAAAGATAAAATAGTATCTCTTGAAAAAATCCCCCCCCCACAACTTTCTCATGATTTAAAGACAAATCTAAAATAAGGAAGTGTTATAAAAATTCAGCGGGTGGCTTGAAGCCATCCGCTGAATAGCAGCGATTTTATAAATGTGGGAGCTTCCTTATAAAGCCAACAGTATAAACTTCCTGTTCCTTGATGTAATTATTTATTTATCCGTTGGCATGGCTGGCTAAGCCATGCACAGGGAGGGGAGTGCCCCCCCC